>Ga0075418_10002309_pt1 | contig 21799 bp, 19 predicted proteins | sample SoiMetdeltSBSDD2_FD_81776 | JGI IMG/M metagenome (GOLD analysis project Ga0075418, IMG submission 81776) | Bulk soil microbial communities from a Populus tree surrounding site in Tennessee, USA - Soil MetaG P. deltoides SBSDD2 | ecosystem: Environmental > Terrestrial > Soil > Tree plantation...
AGAAATTTTTTGACTATTATTGTAATATTTATAAAAAATAAAACAGTAACAAAAACTACAGGCAGATAAAATTATTAAAAGATTTTATTTGATTTGTATATTAATTTTTAATAAAAATAATATATAAAATATATTATTTTTATTTTGTTAGTGCAGTTTTTGTCACTAATTCTTCAATTTTTTTGTTTATATCTAAAGTTACTTTAAGCAAGTCTGGTGTCCATCCTCTCTTTCTGATAAATGTAGATAATGCTCTTGTATCTTTTGGCAAACATGCACCTTCAAATGGTCTCCCTGCTATAGTGCCATATTTACCTATACGTTTATCTAGAGATACACCTAAACTTACGGCTCTATCATCTATACCTATTTCTTTACACAACATTCCGATTTCATTAAAGAATGATATTTTTAATGACAAGAAGCAATTTGATGTGTACTTTATCATCTCTGCAGCCTTAGGACTGGTAACAATAATTTTTTCCGTAAGAGGTTTGTACAATTCTTGTAATAATTTGGAACTGCCTTCAAAATCTTCTCCTATAATTACCCTATCAGGAATAAAAAAATCCTCATATGCACTTTCTTGTCTTAAAAATTCTGGATTATAACATACATCATAATCTTTACCTCTAGTTTGTTTACACTCTTGATCCAGATAACCAATGACTATTTCATTCATAGTCCCTGGTAACATAGTACTTCTAAAGACTATCAAGTTATATTTAGTAGATTCATTTAATGCTTCTTTTATGGAAAAGAGAGCAGACTTAACCTGTGATAAATCTTGTTCATCATTATCACCAGTAGGTGTATTAACACATACAAACGTAATATCACTCTGCTGCAAAGCATCCTTGACATTATGAGCGATCTTAAAGCCTTCTTTCTTTAACGTTTCTATTCTATTTTTAGAAATATCATAGAAGAGAACGTTGTGACCTAGCTTATGAAATCCTTTTCCCGTGGCAGAGCCAACGACTCCGGATCCAATTATAGAAATTTTTACCATTACTGTTCCACAATCCTCTTTTACAAAAAAAAACGCAAATTAATATATAAGTACTACTATCTCTTTTTCACTTATATAGTTAGGATTGATTATTTTAAATATTCTTCTATAAAATATTAATATGAATTTTAAACATAAAATTATAGTGTAACCAGTTAATACTATTTTTCTTTACTGAGTTTCTTAATCAAAATTTTTACGATCTATATATAAATTAGAATGCACAAATATAAAAATAAATAGATGTATAGATTACTGGATTCAAGAGCATCAGAAGAAGTTACGATTGCTTTAATTATAACAATCTTATCTGTACTTCTTATTTTTTCTGTAGTTTATATTTTTTCTCCTCATTTTTTTAGCAAAATATCACTATTAGAACCAATTCAATCTCTAGTTTTATAGATCTCCGAATTTTTTGGCTATGTTGCTATTAATTACTACCAATTAATATGGATATACATACCACTTGGGATCATTGGAGTTTGGAGATGGAGTGTATGGGTATTTAAAAAATCCACTTCATTTTTATACAGACCTAAACTTCCTTGGAATGATAGAAACTATCACAAATACACCATAATTACTCCTGTTTATAATGAAGATCCGGAACTTTTTGATCATGCAATAAGATCATGGATCAAAAATGAGCCTAATGAGATAATAGGAGTGATCGACCAAAGTGATAGTCGTTGTATCGAAATTTTCAAATCTTTGGCAAAACGTTATCCATTTATGAAGCTTCTCATCGCAATGAAGCCTGGCAAAAGACCTGCATTGGCTGAAGGGATAAAGGAGGCAAAAAATGAAATCGTTGCTCTTGTTGATAGTGACACAGTTTGGGCAGAAAATATTAGGGAATCTATACTATCTCCTTTTGACGATCAACTAATAGGAGGTGTTACAACAAGGCAACATCCTATTGAAAGAAAGACAATATGGCAAAAGATAACAGATATTTTTTGGGATATGAGAAATTATTATGATCTACCTGCTCAGACTGCTATGGGACAGGCTCTTTCGTGCCTATCAGGTAGAACTTCACTGTACAGAAAAGAAATTATAATTGACGATTTGGATAATTTTCTTAATGAAATAGTCTTAGGAAAGAAGAAAGAATCAGGAGAGGATAAATGTTTAACAAGAATAGTTCAAAGCAAAGGTTGGAAATCATACTATCAGAGCAATGCCGTAATCTATTCATATGCTGCTCCTGATTTTAAGACCTTTTGGAGTCAGCGATTAAGGTGGTCAAGAAATAGTCATAATTCTGATTTAATAAGTCTGTGGGATGGATGGGCATGGAAACATCCATTTTTAGCTTTTCACATAATAGATAGATTTATTTCCATATTTACATTATTTTTTGGTCCAATCTTCTTTGGTATCTCACTTTATTTAAATCACTATGTATTAGCTGTATCCATTTTACTTTTATGGATGGTTGGCCGAGGAATCAAAATATTACCACATTTAAAAAGACATCCTACAGATATTCTACTTCTTCCAGTTTACGTTGTAATCAATTTTATGATTGCAATAATAAAACTATACGCCTTAGTAACAATCAGAGATCAAAAATGGATTAGATCAAAAAATAGGAAAACAGATAATTCTTCATTTAAAAAGATAAAGAATTTTATACTTACAAGTGAAATAATAGTATCACTAGTTTTTATAGTAATTTTTATAATACGTTAATACTTTATAAATAATATATCGGTATAGCTTTTATATTCAAATATAATTTTACTATAGATGGGTAGAGTAAATAAAGGGATTAACTGTAGTATACAAGGATGTACTGAACAAGCAGAAAGATCTATGAGCGAGAGCAAAGGAAAAATGGCTACCGACTTGGATATTTCCTCAACAAGTAAAAGAATCTATTTATGTAGAAATCATTATAAAGAATGGAAAAAAGCTACAAAAGAAGATCGAGAAACGGAAAGAGCTAGATGGAAATAAAGATTAGATCAAGGAAAGATGAAATATGCGTTTATTACAATTGCATGCAGATTTTATAGAATATGAGCCTATTGAAGAGGAACTTGATGATGCAGAAAAAGATATATCAAAATCTAAAATCAAATTAGAAAGTTTAATAGTTGTTTTTGTTTCAGTAGAGAAGGAAGATAATAAAATAACTGTAGAAAAAGCAATAAAAGAGATTAGAAGTTACTTAGAAAATTTAAAAATTAATAAATTATTGATTTATCCTTATTCTCATTTAAGTTCTTATTTGGCTCCTCCAAAATATGCTTTTGAAATTATCAAAAAATTGGAAATAGACTCAAGAAAGATAATAACTGAGGTTTATAGAGCTCCATTTGGATGGACTAAGAGTTTTAATATAAAAGTAAAAGGTCACCCATTAGCCGAAAATTTTAAAGTGATTTCTGATAAACAAGTTACAAATGAAGGTAACGATGAGATTTTTCAGAAAGAGGATCTAATACAACATGTTATTCATTCAGGTCCGGTTTCATCTGCTCTAAAATCAGAGGAAAAGCAACAATCTCTCTGGTTCATTTTAGATACAAATGGAGTATTAACACCATTAGAAAAATTCAAAATGGAAACAAATAGTAATTTGAAGAGGTTTTTAGAATACGAAACATCAAAAAGAAGAGCTGCAGATGAACAACCTCCCCATGTAAGCCTTATGAAGAAAATGGCTATTGCAGATTATGAACCAGCTTCTGATGCAGGTAATATGAGATTCTATCCTAAGGGAAGATTGATGAAATCATTAATAGAACAGTTTGTAACTTGGAAGGTTCTTGAATATGGCGGAATAGAAGTTGAAACTCCCATAATGTATGATACAAAACATCCATCTATGGAAAGCTATTTCAATCGATTTCCTGCTAGACAATATAATATATTATCAGATAACAAACAATTATTTTTACGGTTTGCAGCCTGTTTTGGTCAATTTTTAATGGCTAAAGATTTTCATATTACATATAAAAATCTTCCATTAAAACTTTATGAGTTAACAAGATATAGTTTCCGTAGAGAAAAAAGTGGAGAACTTGTAGGACTGAGAAGATTAAGAGCATTCAGTATGCCTGACTGTCATGCGTTTTGTAAAGATATAGAACAAGCTAAAGATGAATGTTTAAAACGTTTTGATCTCTCTATAGATGTATTAAACGGGTTTGATATAAAAATTGAAGATATCGAAATGGCAATAAGATTTACTGAAATATTTTATAATGAAAATAAAGAGTTTGTTGCCAAGATTTCTAAAAAATTTGGAAAACCAATATTAGTTGAAATGTGGAAGGATAGATTTTTTTATTTTATTTTAAAATGGGAATTTAATTATGTTGATAATTTAGGAAAAGCGGCAGCATTATCAACTGACCAGATCGATGTAGAAAATGGAAAACGATACAATATTGAATATACAGACGAACAAGGTAAAAAGAACAATCCTATAATATTACATAATTCACCAAGTGGAGCTATAGAAAGAATTATTTATACATTGTTAGAAAAAGCTGCCAATATAAAAAAACATGGCCAAAGACCTCAATTTCCTATTTGGTTATCACATACACAGGTTAGGATTATCCCTATTAGAAATGAACATTTAGGATTTGCAGAAAATATTGAGAATATTCTTTCCCGTAGTCAAATAAGAACAGATATAGATGATAGACAGGAATCTCTTGGTAAAAGAATAAGGGAGGCAGAAACAGAATGGATTCCATATATACTAGTTATTGGAGATAAAGAAGTTGAATCTACAACTTTGGTAATACGTGATCGTAAAACCGGAAAACAAGTTGAATCCAATTTAATAGAATTAATAGAATCCGTAAAGAATGAAACAAAAGATAAGCCGTTTATGCCACTAAATTTGCCTAAGTTTCTTTCGAAAAGACCACAGATAATGGCTTAATTATTCTTTATCATATCTTTTCAAATCTATCTTTCCAACCCTCCATATGAAATTATTGAATGACAATCCCTATCATCATCATTCTGTTCCGATTCCATTTGATCTTCCTACTAGACTAGAGAATTATTATTAAGAGAAACATTTTGGTTATTATTGCCATAAATTGTCTGATAGGCAGTTTTTACTATATCAAAATAAGGTGTAGTATCTATCTTTCCATTCGTTATATTAATCAAGTTAAAGTTTTGTACTTGGTGAGAATCTACTCGCCATTGCCAAAATGCAGATCCCCATACATCAAGATTCTTAAACACTTCGACTAATCGGTTAGCTTCACTCTGATTAATACTACTGAATGTTTCATTAATAAATGTGACAATTTCTCCTTCTTCATCAATAATCTTATCTCTCTGAACATTATTCCATTCTCCAACGTATAGTGGAACATTTGCCAATTCAGCAGCTTGAACAAAATTACTCAATCTCGATTCTTGATACTCATTTTCTTGTGGAACCCCATAGACGCTTATTTTAAATACCAAGTTAGTCACATTCTTTGGTGCCATTTTTGCTAGATTAATTGGGTTTAATTCAATAGGGCTTTGTAAAGATACTGGAATATTCATACTATACGCAATAGTTTTATCTGTATATTTTCTCAGAAAATCCGCCATAAATGTATTATATTTTCCAATTTTTTCCCATTGATTTTTATCATGAACTTGTGGTTCACTTAAAATTTCATAACCTATAGTACTTGTATGGTTATCAACAGTTTCTAAAACTTTTTTGAAGAAATCTGTTTGTAAGGTCCAACCATCGTTTGCATCTTTGTCACGAACATTTCTATCCCACCAATTTGTCCACCATACTTTAGCGGTAGGATATTTTGTACCTCCACCACTTCCATAGAAAAAGGCAAAATCTGCTTCAAATAATGAAAAGGGAAAACCAGTACCCCGTTGAGGATTTAGATAAGATGATGTATGAAATTGGTGGTTATCGTATAGAACTTTAATATTATATTTATCAGCAGCATTTGCGACTGTCTTTAATTCCTCAATGAACTCTGTAGGATTCTTAACAAATGATTCCCAGAAAATCAAGAATCTAACGTGATTTAAACCATTAGACGAAAGGATCTTAAAACTCTCTTCAAAGTAATTATTTGGAAGATCATAATTTGTTTCTCTAGCTTGGGATGTTCTAGTATAAAAGCCATGCATATCAACACCGTTATACGGTGGACCGTTATCCGTGTTTACATTATTCGTCTCACCATATATATGATCTAAAGGTAAAGGATAAAAAACAATATTGCAGACCAGCAAATTGAAAAAGAATATGACAAGACATTTAACAATAGTATTTTTAGTTACAAGCTGGGATTTCATAAACCAATATAACTTGATTATTTTTATATAAATGTGTGCCTCTCGAGGGATGAGTAGAAGTATTTTATTTAAAAAAAATAAGTAATAACTGCATTAATAATTTTGTCGTCATTTATATAGCATATTAATTTAAAGTAGTAACGCAAGTGTTTAGCATTAGAATAATTAGAATTTTGAGCATTGTTGTTGTCTTTCCTTCTTTATTAATTTTAATTTTAGCTAATTCAATAGATATTTCATTTGCAAGCGATATTCCCAATCAATTAACTAATAATTCCGAATCTGAAAATAATAAGATCATGAAAAGTAATAATCGTTTAAGTAATGAAGATGTTTGTTTGAGATATGAAAATATTACAAAAACTATCATAGTATGTAATGGGACGGTAGATATTCCAACAATTTATGATTTTATTGATAATAACTCGGATATTCTAGAAATGAAAGGAGAGAGAGAATGGATCTTGAAGTCCAATATTTTGGTACTTGAAAAAGGAACATTGAATATTAGTGGTCTAAATACTCGCCTACTTAAAATAGATTCTGACTCGTCCAATAGTTTGGCTTATTCTATAATTTCTAGGGGTAATTTAATTATAGATAATACAAATATAACATCATGGAATTCAACAAGTAATGAGGTTCCCGAATTATCTCCTCAAATCCCTCGTGCTTATATATGGACCTTTTGGAACTCGGCAGGCAAAACTAATATTACAAATTCGTTTTTTGAAAATCTTGGTTATAAAAGTCATTTAGGCACAACAGGACTAGCATTTTTCTCTGGCGACGGTAGTTTAATTCAAAACAATACAATAATTAATAATTATTTTGGATTACATTTTGCAAATAAAGTTTCCAATATCACTATTAAGAATAACAATATTTCAAAAAGCCAATTTGATGGTATCAATTTGGACTCAAATACAAACAATATAGATATACTTGAAAATAGAATTTTCGAAAATAATTTTCATGCAATAGTTTGTAAAAAAGATTGTAATAATATAAAAATAAAGAATAATATTTTAGAAAATAATATTGGAATCGGAATTCTATTAGAAAGAAATTCGAGCATTAATTATGTTGAATTAAATAATATAAGATCCAACACAATGGGAATGATGGTTTCGGAATCTCCAGAAAATGATATAAAAACGAATAACTTCGTAGGAAACGGTAATGGCATTTTTCTAAAGAATACGAAGAACAATCTAATTAATTCAAATAATATAACGAATAGCAATAACTATGGGATTAACATATATAATAATTCTACTAATAATATAATTCAAGGCAATAATATAAAAAAGTCTATGAATAGTGGAATAAATATTGCAGATTATGGAACTAATAACAATAAACTGATAAATAACAATATTGTCGAAGGAACTAACTATGGGTTAAAATTTGATAAAACATCAAAAAATATATTAAAAAATAACATAATAGAAAATAATCAAAACGATGATTTCTTTATAAGACAGTCCAAAGATAACATGATAATAAATTCTTTCTTTAATTATACTGGAATCTTGCTGAATGATAAAAAAAGTAACATGGTAATAACTGATACAATGAATAGAATTATTGATGGAAATAATATTACTAATACAATCTATAAACAAAATAACACCATAATACTGAATCCTAATAATAATTTTACCAAATTAAAAACTACCGATATGTCTGTGAACCCGGAATCATCCTACATAAATATCACAAAAGTTAACTACAATACAGAAAAAAATAATGAGTACAAAAGGATCGATTTAGTGTATCCTGAAGTAGGAATTGCGACAAAATTTACAGTAGGAGGATTTAACCCAGGAAGTCAGGTATTGGTGAAGGTAAATAAAGAGATAAAAGATCTAATAACTATTGGTAATAATAACAATACTATAGAATTCAATTTGAAAAATGATCAATTATCTTATAGACTGGAATTTGAATTAACTACTACTCCAGTTTTAATTACTATAATAATATTATCTATTTTAATTTTAATATCTATTGTTATTTTCTTATTCATAAGAAAAAAGAGAAAAACCAGAGAAATAAATAACCACAACCGAAAATTTAAATCATAAAAAATACATCATGTGGTATATAAACAAAATAAATTTTCTAATAAAATTTTTTACTATTAATATTACAATTATTGGCCGTTGTCAGAGTACTCTATCTATCAAAAGTAGTATTTTATTCAGGTAATAATAATTTTGAAATAATAATCTCTGTTCAAAAAATTTTTACGAGCACTCCATTGTAATGGAGAATCAATAAAAACTTAAGTATTATAAATGTAAAAAAATAGTATGAGAGAAAGTGAGAAAGAAAAAAGGGTCCTAAAACCAAGGATTTATGATGATGAAACCTTGGAAAAAATGAAAAAATATTATAATATTGATGATTCTACAGAATTATTAAGATTCATTAGATCTAATGGGCTACATAATGAAGAACATTATGATAACAGATAGAAGATATTATCTAACCATTTGAAAATTCTCTTCCTATATATCTGCATAATAAAATATAGGGACATACAAAAAATTTTCCTATGCATAAATTGCAAACTTACTAGCAGCATAATTAAATACTAACAGCATAATAGGAAATTTTATACAGAATTCGATACATTTATCAAAACCTCAATATCATTTCCTTTATGTTAGATGTATAAGTATTCTTTTATCTTTTAAAAATAGGGTAAGAGTGAAGTGAATATACCTTTGTTACTATTTCTCATTTCAGCTGATAACCATTAAGGAAAACATTTACACTTTATTAAAATGCTAGTCTATCTTCAATATTCTAAAATATAAAATATTTCTTAATTGACTTGGACCTGCATTAAATTATGTATCCCTTATTCCATATTGAAAATAATAAACAATAGCTATAATTAGTTACATTTGGGGCAGTGATCGCTCGAAAAAATTCTATATGTTAAATTAGTTAATAACATTATTAAAACTTGATAATACTCGACATTGATTTATTTCCCAGTATGTTGTGGAATGCCTAAGTAGACATCTTAAAGTTATAATTGACAAATTAAAAAGTTATGGTTAAAGTAATAGTATACTAATTAGTTAGAATCTAAAGCGTCTTCATCTTTAAAAATTTTATAAATTTTGCCATTCTTCGAATTTGCTGCTAAGACATACACATCTCCATCTATAGGATCTATTTTGATATCTGTAATTATGTCAAAACCTGTTCCAAAAATTGCAGTATTTAATTCATCAGGATTATTTACCAATCCATCAGACAAAGAGCCTTCCAACTGCAATCCTGTTCTCGTTTGATTTAGGTCAAAATGCAAAATGGTTCCATTTTTTACACCGCCTACTAGCACATCATCCTTATATTCTTGTCCTAAAGTGGAGGAATGAATAAATGCAATAGTTGTTGGTGCTATCGTGTTGTTCCATGTTAATATAGGATCATAATATTTGCCACTGCCATTGAAAGTGATTAATTTGTTTTTGTCAAACTCCTTATCAGAAAATTCCGCATACATAGACGATAATCCTAAAACCTGTCTCCATCCACTATTAAACCCAGGCTTAATAATATTAATTTCATCACCATAATGAGATCCATTTTCAGTATCCCATAAAAATCCTGTAACATTATCAAATCCAATACCGAAACTATTTCTTACTCCATAACCATAATATTTGTCTAAAAGTCCTCCCTTACCTAAAGTAAATCCATCATTGACAGTTTCTCCATCAGGTGTTATGCGTAAAACTCCGCCTCTACCATCAGGTAGAGATGTTCCCTCTAGATTTGAAGCGATCGTGTCACCAGTGGGATCTTTTAATCTATTTAAGTCACCCATAATAATATACAAATTATTATCTGGACCAATTTTCATAACACCTCCATTATGTGATGGACCTGGTAAATAAGGTAGATCAAGGAGCAAGACCGGATTTACTAGAGTGTCATTCACAAAATCAAATCTGTATACACGATTACCTAAAATTTTCCCATTATCTTCGTTTTCGGTTTCAGTTACAAAAAGGAAAACAAATTTATCATTAGGACCGTAATTACCTGCATGTTTAGTTTTAGATATATCTAATACAGCTATACCCAATAAACCTCTTTCACTCTGTGTTGCTACATTTAAGTCCAAGAGATCGCTAACTACTTGTCCATTAGTTACTCGTTTAACCTTTCCAGTATTTTTTTCTATAACTAAGAGATCATCATTTCCTATAAATTCCATTCCAGAAGGAAATTTTAAATCTTCGACAATTATTTCTGTTTTTAAATTAGCATCTCTTAGTATAGGTATAGAAGGCTCTTTTTTTAATTTTTTTGTAGTCTGAGCATGAATGTTATCGATATTATCTATATAGATTAAACCGGTACAAGTTATAACAATAATTGCCATAATACTAATTGTTGCAAAGTAATGACTGTTATACATATATCAGGTCAATGGATTACATCATATTTGAATCTATATTAAAAAAAATCCATAACTAAACTATCAGTAATTATTATTAAAGTTTTAAATAATAATATTTTTATTTTTTATACTAGATCATTTTTATATTACCAGTTATGGACAAATATTATTATTTTAGAAAGTTTAGTAATTTGCTCTTATATCAAGTTGTTTCAGTATAGGCGATTGTTTCAAATTTGTATATGGATAAATATTAGTTTTGTATTTGGGTATAGGGTTATCAGGTTTAACACTTTCTACAAGATGTGTTTGATTAAATAAGTTTTCATGAAAAGTACCTCTCTTACTCTTTTCTTTAATTATCTTTTTATAACCTGAATCATCAATTACTATGAAATAGGGTGTATCTAAAGGTCTTGTAGAATAATAACTCCTATCTTGATATGAAAGATCAAATACATGTCTAGGCATCCATACATAAAGAGGATTTCCTATCATAGTCACACTATCGTTTCTTTGTTGTAAATGTTGGATTAATACAGCATGTGATTTAATGATTACAGAATTAGAATCTATTGTAATTAATGAAAAAATTGAAATTAATCCAACAATAGCGATAACTGATACCGCGACATATGGAATAGTATTTCTGATCTTAGAGACAGGTATCATGTTAGATAAATCTACAATTAACCTTGCTGCAGCAATAGCAAATACTGGAAATAAAGGTACCACATGAAATGAAGATACAAAGTCTAGCCAATATAAAAACAAAAGAAACGGTATACTAAATAACAATATAAAGAAGTCTCTTCTGATTGCAGCATAAAGAATTCCTGCCATCCCCAATGAAAATGTTATAGGATCATTTTGAAGGAATGTAGCTAGAGAATTGATTAAAGGTTTGCTCTCTCTTTGAGTTTGATGTAATACATCTTCTATCCAAGTGTCAAAATCACCGATCGAATAAGCGTGAGCAGGCCATATCATAGGTATTAAAATAACTGGTATAAGCCAAAGTCCCAAATTTTTGAATTTTTTGTTACCACTATTAGTCATTACAATATATGCAACTAGGGGTATCATCACGAAAATTGGGATCTTCGTAAATATCGCTAGGCCGAGAAATCCTCCGGATAATAAAATTAAAGGTATATTCTGTATTCTTAGTTTATTATTTTGTTCTAGATTTGAGCTACTTTTTATATATAGAGCTAATAGTATAGAAGTCAATAGCAGAGGAAGTTGTATGGACTCTAAAAATATTCTTCTTAATAACCACCCATATGGTATAACTGCAAAAATAATAGATGCTAAAAGTGCTACTTTAAGCCCATATCGTTTTTCTGTAATTTTGTAAATTAGCAACGTATCTATTACAGCAAATAAACCCATAATGAGTCTTGGAATAAAGTAAAGTGATTCTACAGAATCAGCATCTGGAGATGGATTTAAAATATCAGGATAACCAATCATTCCCAGTATACCAGCTAACAATATTTGTCCAAAATATGGAGCAAAATATCTATCCTGTGGTTGAAGACCTTCTCCTTCTAGTGTAGACATAGCTTTACGCATATAATGACCTTCATCCACATGTAGACTAGGAAAACCTGTTATATTCCAGAGACTTGTAAAAGAACTTAAAACTAGAGGTATGAAAATTAAAAGTACTTTTTTATTCTTAAGTCCTCTAGTTTTAGTCATTTGATTCAAAATTAATCACCATCATACATTACAAAGAATTAATTAGAAGGTTTTTTGATTCTAATAACCATCTTTGTATCCATAATGCATGAATTAACAAATTTATTTCTTTTGGTGATTTCGTCCATATCTATACAACTGCCATACCGAACTTATATAGTCTAGAATAACACTAGACCCCATTTTGCTTTTACCTGATTTTCTATCCATGAAAGTATACGGTATCTCAAATATCGGAATATCTTTTGATTTAACAAGTATTTCTAGCAGGATCTTATAACCCTTTGTATCAATTTTTAGGTTTTGAAGGATAGTTCTAGGCAATGCAAAAAATCCTGACATTGGATCTGTAACATTATGTACATTCAGCCCAAATTTCGCGATAACTGCTGCAGCTTTACTTATCAATCGTCTTTTAAAGGGCCATCCAACTATAGACCCATCCTTTGTATAACGAGAAGCTATAACTATTGAATTAGAATTGTTAAGCAATTTTTCTATTATTTTTGGTATCATTTCAGGTGGATGGGAAAAATCTGCATCCATAATGAGTACATAATCACCATGGGATGATTTGACTCCTTCTAATAATGCTGGAATTAAACCATTTTTAATTTTTCTAGTAATAATTTTTATAGAATATTGCTTTTCTTCAAAATTTGGGCTTTTTCTGTTTGATCTAACGTCACTATCAATGTAATTTTGTGCCACTCTACTGGTACCATCTGGAGAATTATCATCGACTATTATAATTTCTGTAAAAACATTAGAAGATAAATTTTCTTTAATTTTATCTAATAATCTTATAATATTTTCTGATTCGTTATATGTAGGAATAATTATTGAAATTGTATACATATTCTTTGTTTCAAATATTTCTTGATGATTTGTTTGCACTTGTTTTTGATAATAGACATCTGCGTATTAAAATTATCGTGAGTTATATTTATAACATTTTTTAATATTTTTTTTAGTAAAAAATTTATTATAGCTTTTTTACCTGATTTAATTATCATTCTTATGTTGAATTTATTAGCTTTTACTTGATACATAGTTTATTATTAAACAAGTAACTTAAACTAAATTAAAATTAATTCTCAAATAATATAAAATATAATAATTGAACATTCTTATATAAGATACAGGAATATTGTTTAAATCTCTTTTAAAAATAATAATTTTGTATATTTGTATTACTATAACATTCATGACATCATTAAGATTAAATCAGAGATAAATTTACAAGAGTTAGAATACTTTTCATCAAAAGAGTTTGAGGGTTCCGATATAACCCTCCTAATAAGATCTTTTTCAGAAGATTCTGATATGTCTAAATTTAGAGTTACGAGGAAATTAATAACTAATAACTTTGAAACTGGAAGTTCACAATATACGATCAAGTATACCGAACATTTTGGTTCTTCTGGCGCTCAATTTCAAATAAAATTTAATGGAAACAAAATAGAAATATTAATTAATCAATTAATATCAAAATCTAAACATGTTACATATGTGAATTTAATAGAGCCTATTCTCAGATTCCTCTTTCTTTCTAAAGAATACATTCTTTTACATTCCGCATGTATGTCCTCTCCAAATGGTCAAGGGTTTTTCCTCTCAGCTCCTCCAGATACAGGCAAGACAACAACTGTAATAAAATGTGTAAAACATGGATACTATTTTTTGTCAGATGATATGACTATCATTAAACTTCCAAATACTGCAGCATGCTTTCCAAAATCAATGACAATTAGTGCCCATACTTACAAAACAGCAGTTGAAGCACAATCATCAGCTCTCAATGGTAATCATGATACAAATGATAAAAAAGGAATGAGGATTCGAAGTTTAATTCACTCCAAAACTGGAAGGAGTTTGATGCATAAATTGGCCGATCATAATGTACCAATCTTCACGATTAATACTATTGGACAGTCAAGGATAAAACCTCCAAAATACCATATTAGCGACATTATAAAAGATGCTAAAATTAAAGAAAAAACAACAACAGATTCTCTTTTCTTCCTAGAAAAAGGTAGTGACGGAGAAAAAGTAGAAAAAATGGAAAGGATTTCAGTAGAGAATGCATTAAAAATGGCAATAGAAAATAGCGATGATGCATTTCTATTTCCACCATATAGTGATTTAATAAAATATATACGAATTGATGGTAAAACAGCATATGATCTTTTAGAGGCCGAGAGAAAAATGATGGAGAAGTTACTATCTAATATTGATTGTTATATTCTAAAAAGTAGCGGAAGAAATTGGTCTGACATGATACTTAAGAAATTCTCTACATAATCACACCTCACTCAGCTTTTTGAAATAAGAGAAGAAAATGTAAGATTATTTTTTGAATATTGAAAACAAAATGCTTGTGTTAGACTATGATAGATTAATCGAAGAATACATTCGTAAACAGAAAAGGATGGAAAGAAAAAAATTAATCCATATCCATTCCGGGCATTCCACCCATTCCACCCATTCCGGGCATTCCACCCATTCCACCCATTCCACCGGGCATACCGCCTCCTGGTGGGCCTCCTTTGGATTTACTTGATGCAATAACATCATCAATTCGTAAAAGCATACAAGCTGCTTCAGTAGCAGATTTGATTATTTGTTCTTTGATCACAACAGGTTCCAAGATATTTTGTTTAAACATATCTGCAACAGTTGTACTCCTTACATTCACCCCAGTCCATTTCAGTCCTTTGTTTTGTTTTGCTCTTAACTCTGCCATTGTGTCTATTGGATCCATACCTGCATTAGTAGCAAGAGAAATTGGAATAGTTTCTAAGGCCTCTGCAAATTTAATGACTGCTAATTGCTCTCTACCTTCTAAACTGCTAGACCAATTTCTTATATGTGTAGCAATATAGGCTTCTGGCGATCCTCCACCTGCTACTATAAATGGTTTTTCTAAAACATCTTTCATAACCATCAGTGCATCATGAAGAGAACGGTCGGCTTCATCTACGACTCTTTGAGAACCACCTCTAACCAGAATAGTTACTGCCTTTGGATTTTTACACCCTTCTATGAAAACCCATTTATCAGTTTCAACTTTTCGTTCTTCGACTACGTCAGCTGAACCGAGGTCTTTTGAAGAAAGATCATCAATATTATTTACAAGTCTTGCGCCTGTGGCTTTGGTTAGTTTTAGCATATCACTCTCTTTAACACGTCTAACAGCAAGTATACCATCTTTTGCAAGGTAGTGTTGTGCTAGATCATCTATTCCTTTTTGACATAACAAAACATTCGCCCCTGAACTTTTAACTTTTTCTACCATTGCTCTTAACATATTATTTTCCTCTTCAAGGAACATTTGCATTTGTTGAGGATCACTGATACGGATTTCTGCACTCATTTCAGTTTTTTCTATTTCTAATGGAGAATTAATCAATGCTATTTTCGCTTTTTCGATTCTTTTAGGCATTCCACCATGTACAACCTCTTTATCAAGAACTATTCCTTTAATAAGAGAAGTTTCCTGCATAGAACCACCTGCTTTTTTTTCTACTTTGATATTGTCTAGATCAACTTTGAGAGTTTTTGTTTTTTCATTTAATTCAGCGATCATTTGTGTAGCGTCTACGACTATTTTACTTAATACAGGACTATCTTCTGACACTAATTTGGAATACATACTAGTATTCGCGATTTTTGCTAAAAGATCCCTATCATCAGTTTTTACTTTAATAGCGATTTTATCTAATATTTTAAGAGCTTCAATAGAAGCAGCAGTATAACCATCAACAATAACTGATGGATGAACGTTTTTGTCTATCAATTCTTCTGCTTTTTCTAATAATGAACCAGTAAAAATGACTGAAGATGTAGTACCATCGCCTACTTCATTATCTACTGATTTGGCTACTTCTACGACCATTTTTGCTGCTGGATGTTGGACATCAATTTCTTTTAGAATAGTAGCTCCATCATTTGTGATAGTAACATCTCCTAAAGAATCAACTAACATTTTATCCATCCCGCGTGGACCTAGACTAGATTTCACGACTTCAGCAACCAATTTAGCAGCAGTAAGATTGTTTTTTTGTGCCTCTCTTCCTTTATTTTCACGTGTTCCTTCTCTTAAAATTACGACCGGCATTCCGCCAGCACTTGTTTGAATTTGGCCCATACTCATATTCATTCACCTAATATAATAAACACATTTCAAATAATCCTATTTTTATAGTTTTACACGAATAATATACTTAATTTTATTTATTTATATCTAATTTTCTTTTTTTTTCCTCAAATTTGGATCGAAAATTGGGCACATTTATAATAAAACGTTCGTGTTTTCCTTCCCCTATTTTTTTAATACTATCAAATGCCTCTACAACAAACATTACTCTTCTATTATCAACAGATTCTATTATCGATTTCAACCTAATAGTTGAACCAACTGGAGTTGTAGCAATATGCTTAATATCAACAATAGTTCCAACTGAATCCCATTCCTTCTCTTTTAAAACAAAATCTTTTAGAAGTAATCTACATGTTTCTTCCATTTCGGAAATCAACGAAGGGGTAGAAAGAACATTTTCGCCTTCCCATAAAAAACTGGTAGTCTGGTTTGAACTAGTCTTTACATCTCGAATTTTTGTAGTACCAATTTTTACATCAAATTTCAATTAAAATCAAGATATAAAACCACAATTCAATTTATTAAACTAATTGATATAATAAATATAATAGTAAACAAATAAAATAAATTGTAAAGGTAATCAAAATAAAAATGGAAGAATAATAAGATTATTTAATTTTGGAATCCATAGTGGATCCATTTTTTATCAACTAGAATTTTGGTATCTTTGTCAACTTCTACAAGTTTTTGAATATCTCGCATAAACCCTTCTTCTCTGGTTTTTGTAGTTGCATCTATTCCCATTTTTGAACCAAGGTTCAAAATTGGAGAAGCAGGGTCAAGTGTATCCGTAGGAGTATTATCGATTATGATTATATCTCTTTTAGGATCAGATTTTGTGGTAATTGACCAGATTACTTCATTTATATCATGCACATTAATGTCATGATCAACTACTACAAAAATTTTGGTTAGTGATAATTGGCCCATACCCCATAATCCCATCATTACTTTTTTTGCCTGGCCTGGATATCTTTTTTTGATGGATATTATAGCCAGTCCTTGGAACCAACCTGAAGGAGGCATAGAAAAATCAATCACCTCAGGTTGAAACATTTGGATAAGAGGAAGAAATGATTGTTCGATCACTTTACCTATATATGCATCTTCCAATACTGGTTTCCCAACAACCGTTGTCAGATAAATTGGATTTTTTCTTCTCATCATACATGTCAAATTGAATGTTGGATAAGGTTCAGGAGGTGTATAAAATCCAGTATGATCTCCAAATGGTCCTTCTATTCTCATTTCATTAGGGTCGACATATCCCTCCAAAACAATTTCGGAGTTAGCAGGGATTTCTAAATCAACTGTTTTGCATTTTACTAATTTTACTCCTTTTTTTCTAACAATTCCAGAAAAGAAAAATTTGTCCATTCCTTCAGGTACAGGCGCGATTCCACTAAAAATAGTTGACGGGTCGGTTCCAATCACTATTGCTGTTTCAATAGGTTTGCAATATTCTTTCATTATTTCATAGTGTTGAGCTCCTCGTTTATGTGTCTGCCAATGCATTATAGCCTTTTTTTCATTTACGATCTGAATTCTATAGACACCAATATTTCTAATTCCAGTTTCTGGATGTTTGGTAATAGTTAAACCAAATGTAATAAATTTCCCTGCATCATCTGGAAAAGATTTTAGAATTGGTAGGGAATAAAGATTAGCCTTTTCCTTTTCAATTATTTCTGTAACAGCACCAGATTCAACGTACTTTGGAGCATACTCGCCTAATTCAGATAATCTCGGAAGCATCTTTAATTTATCAAACAGGTTAGAGGGTATTTTCAATTTTGTTAAATCCGTAATTCTTTTACCAATTTCTCTGAAATCGGAGAGATTGAGAGCAGTTTTTAATAAATCCATTGTTCCAAATGCATTACCTAGTACTGGCATATCATATCCTTTTACATTTTCAAAAAGTATAGCAGGTGAATTTCCTGAATACATCATCCGTCGCATAATCTCTGCTATCTCAAGATTTGTATCCACCTCTGTCTTTACACGATGCAATTTGCCAATAGATTCCAATGTATCAATGTACTCATATAAGCTATCAAAAGCCATAAATCAACAAGTAACTAGTTTAGAGAGTAATAAAAACAGCTCTTTTCCTTCAAAAGAATAGAGTTGGTGAGTATGATTATGGTTTAACGGTTTTTTATTATTCCCCAAATTATTACTGCAGAAACAAAACCAAAAATACCTAGTAAGATATGAAAATCAACAAAATTTAAAGTATTAATTATTGACTCAAATTCTGAATTCATATTATTGGTGGGTGGTTTAATTGTTATCAATTAATTATTAATTATTAACAAAAGAAAAATTCACCTTTTTGTCTATAGTTCTTATATTGAATATAATAAAAAAAATTGAAAAGCGCTAGTCAACTTGAAATATCAATAAAAACAATCCCGTATTTGTTTTAAAATTCTTGCCGTAGCTCCCCAAATTATTTCACTATTATATCTGAATGAATATGAATCACTAAAATTTTTGTATTTAAAATTACTAAGACCTTTAAATAGATCAAATACAGGAATGTCCAATACTTCAGATACTTCATCAATTAATAAATTAGTCTTTGTAATACTATCCTGAAAAGTAACAAATGGGATTATTGCAAAATTAGAAGTTAATGTTCTCACAGTTTGGAAACATCCCAAGATTTCATTTGAATCAAAATTTAGACCTATCTCTTCTTTTGTTTCCCTTAGTGCGGTATTTAATAATGATGAATCTGTTTCTTTGAATGTTCCCCCTGGAAATGAAATTTCATTTTTGTGATGCTTCAACAGTGAACTTCTTTTTGTTAAGATAATTTTTGGTTCACAATCCCGAAAGTGAATAATTACAAGAACAGAAGAAAGAGTAAAACCAGATAATTTTAATAATTGGACATCTACCTCAATTTTGGAAAGTTTAGGAATAATCTTTTTTTTGAATAGATTTTTATCAATATCCAATAATATAGAATAACTAATGGAATATTTTAAAATTATAGATTTAATAATTAAAAATTGATTTTTGACTAGAAAAAAGAATTGTTAACCAAACAAAAAAGTGTAAAATGAAAATCACTCGAAGAACACGTATAGTGAATTTAATAATAATGTAAATAAACCCATTATATTTTATATTCCATTAAGGGCAAATTAAATGACAGTAGTTGATAATTAGTTATGAGTTAAATCCACCTAAAATATTACCTAATAATTATTTTAGCTATTCGAATTTTTTAAGTGATATAGCGAATGTTAAAAAAAAGGTTATGATACTTGATGAGTATATAAATTATCTTCATTTTACTGATTCAGTATTAGGAATTCCTAGATTATCAAGTCTAACTATGGCCAGCATAATAAAAAAATATAATACCAAAATGAAGATTTCATGTAGCGTAAGAACAAGAGATAGAAATTTGTTATCCATGTATCAAACTATTTCTGATTCTATTCTACTAAACCTTGAAAGTTTACTCATCCTACTAGGAGATGAACCAAGAAATGATTTAAAAACACAAGAACTTTTAAAACCGAGTCAAGTCGTTAATCAGCTTAGCTCTCAAGGGTTCAACAAATCGATAAAATTAAATCTGTCAATTCCAAATAAAATAAGAAACATTAATACCATCAAAAGTAAAATTGATGCTAAACCCAATGCTTTTGTAACTCAATCCATAGAGTCTTTAAAAGATTTAGAAAACATAATAGATCAAATCAGACCTTTTGATATCAAGATAGTTGCATGTATAATGGTACCCTCGGAAAAGAACAAAAAATCAGCTGAGTTAATAGGCCTTAATTGGAAAGAATATGAAAAAGAACCTATAGAATTTATTAAAAATTCTGGGAAGATTGCAGATGAGGTATTAATAACTTCTCCCAATCATTTCGCATTGGCAACAGAAATATTAAAAGAGTTAAAATAAACCGGGCTTTTCTTTTCTTGAGTGAACCATTTCTGATTTTAATTCATAAAGAACTTGTCTTTGAAAATCTTTAAGGTTATCGTCTTCAGTTAGCCTGGGTCGTCTATAGTCTATTTTTATATTTTTTTTTACTTTACCTGGTCTATTAGTAAATACTACTACTCTATCACCAAGACACACAGATTCTGTAATATTGTGTGTAACAAAAATAATTGTTTTATTTGTTTTTGCCCAAATTAATTGTAATTCAACTAATAACAAATCACGAGTTTGAGAATCGAGTGCAGCAAATGGTTCATCCATAAGTAGTACCTCAGGATCCAAGACTAGTGCTCGAGCTATAGAGACTCTTTGTTTCATACCTCCAGAAAGTTGATAGACATATGCTTCTGCATATTTTGTCAATTGCATCATATCAAGATATTGCATGGCTATTTCTCTTCTTTTTATTTTTTCAACTTTAGCTATCTTTAATCCAAATTCTACATTATCTATTACTTTCATCCATGGAAATAGAGCATTTTCTTGAAAAACCATTATTCTATCTGGTCCAGTTCCACTAATTTGTCGACCATTTAATACAACTTGTCCTTTTGTTGGATTATCTAAACCTGCTAAGATATTGAGAAGAGTAGACTTTCCACAACCAGAAGGACCAACAAGACAAACAAATTCACCATCATTTACTCCCAAATCAATATTTTCAATAGCATTAATAAGAGTTGATTCTTTTCCATCATTTCTATAAAATGATTTAGTAACGTCTTTTATTTCTAATTTAACCACCTGAATACACCACCATACATAGAAACCTCTTAAAATTCGGAAAGAACAAAACTTAATTCACCATAAATTAGGATATTAAGCATGAATAGGGAAAAAATTTTTAAAAACACAGTTTTAAACTTTATGAATTTTTGGTAAAATTTATTATCATTCTTATTAGTGATGGAAGTATTTTTAATAAATATATACAATACTTTGTACATCGTACTACAAAAAATTGGAGTTATCTCATTCAATTTTTAGATTAATGTATATAAAGAGCAAATATAAATAATAGCATTAAAGTTTTACCTGTTTAATCTAATTCATTCTCTAATTTTAGAATAGATAAAATATCAGACATCGAAGCAGTAGTTTTCAAGCCAGTAGGACGAAAAATTGTTCTTGATGCACGATAACCTGAGGAAATAATTTCCTCAATAATTTTAGTTAGTTTTTTTGGACTGGTCCTAAGCATTG
>Ga0075418_10002312_pt1 | contig 21788 bp, 18 predicted proteins | sample SoiMetdeltSBSDD2_FD_81776 | JGI IMG/M metagenome (GOLD analysis project Ga0075418, IMG submission 81776) | Bulk soil microbial communities from a Populus tree surrounding site in Tennessee, USA - Soil MetaG P. deltoides SBSDD2 | ecosystem: Environmental > Terrestrial > Soil > Tree plantation...
GCGCTTGCGTCCTGGGCGTTCGTCTACGGCCTTTTCGGCCGCCTGCTGCGGCTGCCGCTCCCATGACCAGGCTGCCCGTCAAGCTGACCGTCAACGGTGAAGCGTGTGAAGGAGAAGTCGAGCCGCGCACGCTCCTCGTCCACTTCCTTCGCGACCATCTCGGGCTTACCGGTACGCACGTTGGCTGCGTCGTCGGCGAGTGCGGCGCCTGCTCGGTGATGGTCGATGGCGCGCTCGTGAAGTCGTGCCTGATGCTGGCGGTGCAGGCTCACGAACGCACAGTGACGACGATCGAGGGGCTGGCGAGCGGCGGGACGCTTGATCCCGTGCAGGAGGCGTTCGTCAACGGGTTCGCGCTGCAGTGCGGCTTCTGCACGCCGGGATTCGTGATGGCGGCGCACGCGCTGCTCGACCGCAATCCAGACCCCAGCGAAGAGGAAATCCGCCACGACCTGTCGAGCAACCTCTGTATGTGCACCGGCTACGTGCAAATCGTCGAAGCGGTCAAGAACGCGGCGGCACGGCGGCGGAAATGACGACCAACCTGCATGTCGGGACGAGTGCCCGCAGCAAGGAAGCGCCGCGCCACGTCGCCGGGCGCGGCCGCTACGTCGACGACCTGGTGCTGCCGCGGATGCTGCACGCCTGTGTGCTGCGCAGCCCATACGCACATGCCCATATCCGGTCCGTCACGGTAGCCGGAGGCCTTCAGGCCTCCGGAGTGCGCGGTGTCTTGACACCACAAGACGTCAAGGCGTTGTCCCGGCCGTTCAAGCCGGGACGGTACGCCGCCGGGCTGCGTGTCCCGATTCCGGAATATGCCGGCGCGATCGGCAAAGTGCGCTACGTCGGCGAGCCGGTCGCCATCATCGCAGCCGACACGGGCGCCGCCGCGGAGGATGCACTCGAGCTGATCGAAGTCGAGTACGAACCGTTGCCGCCAGTCAGCAGCCCTGAAGCGGCGGTCACCGCGGACGCGCCCCTGATCTACGAGGAGCTCGGGAGCAACATCGCCTGGCAGGGACAGGTGTCGTACGGGGACGTCGACGCCGCATTTCAGCGCGCCGATCGCATCGTCCGGGAGAATCTGAAAATCCACCGCTACAGCTCTACGCCGCTCGAGCCGTTTGCCTGCCTGGCGGAACACACGCCGGAGCGGCTGACGATCTGGTGCAACTCGCAGTCGCCGGATGTCATCTACGACGCGATCACCGAGGCGCTGGGCATCGACAACGTACGCGTCATCGTCCCGGATATCGGCGGCGGCTTCGGCCAGAAGATTCACCTGATTCGCAAGTACGCCGTCCTTACCGCGCTGATGGCGGTGAAAACCGGCCGGCCGGTGAAGTGGATCGAGGACCGAAGCGAGCACATGATGGCCGGCGGCCACTCGTGCGAACAGCAGTTCGAGGTCGAGGCCGCCGTGAAGGCAGACGGAGAAGTCCTGGGGCTGAAGATTGTCGACACCGACGACGTCGGCGGGTCGATCAGCACGTTGACGATTCATTTCACGAACAAGCTCAACAACCTGTTCAACACCTACCGGGTCCAGCACTTGCGGCTGGAAGGGCGGTCGGTGCTGACGAACCGGTGTCCGGTCGTTCCCAACCGGGGCATCGGCAAGCCCGGGATGTGCTTTGTATGGGAGCGGATGATGGACCGCATCGCCCAGGAGCTCGGGCTCGACGCGATCGCAGTCCGCCGCCGCAACCTGATCACGAAGGACCAGTTTCCTTACACGACACCAAACGGCAACATTCATGGCAGCGGCGACTACGACACGCTCCTGAATAAGGCGCTTGCCAATGTCGGCTACCACGACTTCCGCAAACGGCAAACCGAATCTCGTGCGGCGCGAACGCAGGAAACTCTGATCGGGATCGGCGTCGTCATCGGCGTCGAACCGGGCGGCCGGAACGCGGCGCGCGACATGGCGATCTTTCCGCAATCGAAACAGATGCCCGGCGCCGGCGGCGTCGAAGGCGCGACCGTCAAGCTGGAAAAGAACGGCTCGGTCGTGTTCAGACTCGGCTCGCCGAGCTGCGGCCAGTCGCACGAGACAACCGCCGCGCAGATCGTCGCCGACGTGCTCGGCGTGCGGCCGGAGCAGATCGCGATGGCGGGCACGTTCGATTCGTCGCTGTCTCCCTGGGGTGTGTCGTCCTCCAACAGCGGGAACAACTTCCATCTCTACGACGTGGGCGCCGTCCATGGCGCGGCGACACGGCTGCGCGAGAAGGTCCTGACGCTCGCCGCACATGTGCTGAAGACGGAAAGAGCGTTGCTGCGCATCGAGGACGGCGTCGTCGTAGGGCGGCTTCCGCGAAGCGGAGCCGCCGAGAGCGTGTCGTTCGCCGAGCTGGGCAAGATTGCCTACGCGAACCAGGCGCTACTCCCGCCAGGGATGGAGGGCGGACTCGAAGCGACCTACTACCACAGCCATCCGCATGCCGACCCGTTGATGCTGCCCGACATGCTGGGCCGCGTAAGGGCTCAGTACACGTTCTCGTCCGCGGCGCATGCGGCCATCGTCGAAGTTGATCTGGAGACCGGCCGCGTTCGCGTGCTGCGTTACGTGATTGTCAGCGACAACGGCACCCTGATTAATCCGTCGGTCGTCGACGGTCAGATCTACGGGTCGGCCGCGCACGGTATCTCGGTCGCGCTTGGCGAAGGGTTTGTTTACGGCGATGACGGGCAGCTGTTGACGCTGACGCTGCTGGACTACGGCAAGTCGACGACGCTGGAAACGCCGGCAATTGAGATCGAGCACTATCCCGTGCCGGATCCGTTCACCACGCTTGGTCAGAAGGCGGCAGGAGAAGGCGCCGCGATTCCCTCACCCGCGGCAATTGCGAGCGCGGTCGAGGACGCATTGGCCCCGCTCGGCGTAAAGGTCCGGCAGTTGCCGCTGTCGCCCGAGCGCGTCTGGCAGCTCATCAGAGATGAAAAAGCCGCCGGGCGTTGAGTCGGAAGATTTTTGCCTTGTCGGCGGGCGAGGCGTCGAGCGTCTCCATCGCCTCGAGCGCGACCTTGACGTAATGCAGGCCACCGACGGTGTCAAACGGCATGTCGGTCGCGAACATCACGCGATCCGCACCGAAGAAGTCGAGGCCACACTTCAGCGCGGGCACCGATCCGATCGTGATCGTGTCGGCATAGAACTCGTGGAAATACTCGAACGGGTGCTTCTTGAGCGGAACCGGTTCGTCCCGCGCGCGCGCGGCTTTGAGCAGCTTGTCGTAGCCCTCGTTCAGGCGTCCCGCCGCGTATGGCGCAAAGCCGCCAAGGTGATGCGTGACGATCTTGATGCCGGGATGCCGGTCGAAGAGTCCGGAGAATATCAGCCGCGCCATGGCGGAGACGGTGTCGTACAGCCATCCAATTGCGCGCCACGTATCGAAGCGGCTCGCGTCTTCGGTCGGGTAGTCCGGCCGGTCGGGACCTCGAACCGGATGCAGCAGCACCGGAACGTCGAGCGCGGCCACGCGATCGAAGATCGGAGCGAACCGCGGATCGTCCAGCGGAACGCCGCGGCAGTCCGTGTAGATCTGGACGCCGCGAAATCCGAGCTGTCCGGCCGCGCGCTCGAGCTCGCCGACTGCGGCGTCGACGTCGTTCATCGGAATGCACGCGGCCGCGGCAATGAATCGATCCGGATACCGCGACACCAGCTCCGCCATCTCGTCGTTGGCGATCCGCGACAGCGCGAGCGCGTCGGCAGGGGCGGCGAGGTTCTCGACCGGAGGATTCGCCGCCGTCAGGATCTGAACGTAGCCGTCGCCCGCCGTATCCATGGCGCGGAACCGCGCCTCGAGGTCGAAGAGCGCGGGCATGGCGCGCTCCTGATCCTGCAGCCGCATCTGCGGCGGCGCGATCTTCTTCCGCGCTTCGTTATAGCGCGGGGTGACGATGTGATTGAAGATGTCGATCTTCAGCAAGAGAGGTTGAGTGTATCCCGCCGCGTTTGAATATTTCGCGCCGCGGACCGTTGACGAGGCGCTCGAGCTGCTGGCGCGCCACGGCGAAGACGCGAAGATCCTCGCCGGCGGACAGAGCCTGCTGCCGATGATGAAGCTGCGCATCGCCAACCCGCGCTGCCTGATCGATGTGAACCGGATTGACGGTCTGGCAGGATTGCGCAAAGACGGCGATCGCCTCGTCATTGGCGCCCTGTGCCGTCATGCAGATATTGCGGCGTCGCCGATCGTCCGCGAGCACCTGGCGATCATGCTCGATGCCGCGAATCAGACCGCGGACGTGCAGGTCAGGAACAGGGGCACGGTTGCAGGCAGCCTCGCGCATGCGGATCCCGCGGGCGACTGGCCGGCGGCGCTGATGGCGCTCGACACGAGCGTCACGATCGCCTCAAAAAGCGGCAGGCGGACGCTGCCGCTGGCCGACTTCATGGTTGACGCCTATACGACGCAGGTTGGTGCCGGCGAAATCGTCGTCGAAATTTCGGTTGGCATTCCGGCGCGACCGGGCGGAGGCGCCTACGTGAAATTTGAAAAACGCGCGGGCGATTTCGCGGTGGCGAGTGCCGGCGTCCAGCTCGGGCTGGATGGCGATCGGTGCCGCACAGCCGCGATCAGCCTGGGTGCGGTCGGCGCGACGCCGATTCGCGCGCGGGCGGCTGAAACGCTCCTGCAGGGGCAGGCGATCTCACCGGATCTGCTCGGCGAGGCCGAGCGGCTCGTACGCGACGCAGCGGATCCGTTTCCGGACACGCGCGGCTCGGTGGAGTACAAGCGCCACCTTGCCGGTGTGCTGTTCAGAAGGTCGTTCGCGATCGCCCTCAATCGGGCGTTGTAATCGCCGTCTGGTAGCTGAGGACCGACAGCCAGGCGCCGTTCCTCTGGACCCAGACACGCGCGATCTGCAGCGGATTGCCGCTCTCGGGCTTGTGCCGCGCCCGCATCACCACGACGTTGTCGAAGTCCAGTAGCTGCGCTGACACAAGCGGGCTCGGGGACACGCCGCCGTACGCGGCGTTGCGAAGTCCCTCGAGCCGGGCTGTCTTGGTGAGGACCTGATCGCTGTTCGAACTGACGACGACGAATTCGTCGGCGACGTAGCGGCCCCAGTTGTCCACGTCGGCCGCATGCGCCGCTGTTTCCAGCGCCTGGTACGCCGCGATGACGCCGCGCTCGTTGCCGGTCTTCGGCTCATACGGCAGCTTCGTGCAGGGGTTCACACAGTCGTGGCCGATTCCGGGCGGCGCGGCCGTGGGCGGCGAGGCCAGCGATTCCACCTCCTGGTAGACGAGGAGACGCCAGCCCACGGGGCGCTGCGCCCATACCCGCAGCGTATGCAGACGACCGCGATCGACGCGGACGACGGTAACACGGCCGTGGTCGAATGCGCGGGCTTCCGCGCTCCTCTCGCCCGCGATGGCGGGCTCGGGCCACATGTCCTCCAGCTGCGCCTTCGTCAGCGTCCGGCCCGCCTTGTCCGTCCACGTCACGTCATCGTCGATCAGCTCCAGCGCCGTCAACTCGTCGCCGCTGTTGATTGCCGCGACGAGGACGCGGTCCGCCTCGGCCGCCGAGTCCTGGCGCGGCGCGCAGCCGGCCAGCAGGACGAGCAGGATGAGCAGGAACGTGCGCATCTCCGAATATATACACTTACCACAATGCATCTTGACGGCCAGTTCACGATCGATGCGCCGCGGCCCGACGTTTACGCCTTCCTCACTGACCCTGCGCGGGTCAGCCGTCACATGCCTGACGTGAAGAATGTCGTGATCGACGACGCCGATCACTTCACCGTCACTGCGCGCGTCGGCGTCTCGCACATCAAAGGGGATGTGGTCATGAAGCTGACGATCAAGGATCGCCAGCCTCCGATCGCGACCACCGTCGTCGGCAAGGGAACGGGCCTCGCCAGCATGGTCGACATGGTGACCAGCTTCACGCTGGAGGAGGCGGGGTCCGGGACCGTGGTGCACTGGCAGGGCGACGTGACCATTTCCGGCAAACTTGCGGCGTTCGGCCCGCAGGGCCTGCTCGATCGCATCGCGCGAAAGAACGTGGATACGTTTATCGAAGGGATTCGAGCGGGCCTGGCTGATACGGCGAACTTCCCCCGGGGTTGAGCGCCAGGGCGCGCTCGAGGCCGACGAGGATGAGGTCCGGCAAGACGGCGTCGAAGAGAGGCTCGCGTTCGAACAGCCGCGAGAAGCCGCCCGTTCCGATTACCACGACCGGCTCGTTGCCGAAGACCTCATTGCGAATTTCGCGCGTCAGCGCGGCAATCATGGCGCGGTTGCCGAAATACAGCCCCGACTGGATGCACTCGACCGTCGAGCGTCCGATCAGCGAGGCGGGCGGCACGATTTCAACCGTTGGCAGACGCGCGGTGTTGGTTTCGAGCGCCTCCATGCCGGTTCGGATGCCGGGGACGATGATGCCGCCGAGATAATCGCGGTTGGCCGACACCGCCTCGAATGTGGTCGCCGTGCCGAGGTCTGCGATGATGATGTTGGTGCCGGGATACAGCTGGAGCGCGCCGATCGCGTTGGCGATGCGGTCGGGCCCGACGTCGAGCGGATTGCGGTACTGGATCCGCAGTCCCGTCTTTGCGCCCGCCTGGAGGATGAAGGGATCGATTCCGAAGTACTTCCGACAGCAGCTGCGCAGCGAGTAGACGATCTCTGGGACCACGGAACACAGCGCGATCTGGCTGATGCTGGCCGGATCGAGGCCGTTCTCACGAAGCACCGCCCGCAGAAACAATCCAAGCTCGTCGGAAGAACCCGCAGGACGCGAGGCCTTCCTGAATCGGACGGTCAGGTTTTCCTGATCGAAGACGCCGCCAAAAATGTGCGCGTTCCCGACATCGAGCGCCAGGTTCACCGTCACCGTCCCAGCGGGAGGTTGTCGATCAACCGGACGCCGCCAATCCGCACGGCACCCAGCCGGCGTCCATCCCGATCCTCGACGTAGTCGACGACGAACCCGGATTCGCTCAGCTCGCGAGCGGCCTGTTCAGAGGTCTCCGCCGACGATAGCGACCGGTAGAACAACGGCGCGCGCTCCCTGTCGGCCGGACCAAGGTTGCTGTTTCTCGAACTGAGGGCCAGTCCGTCGCTGTCGCGAACCGTCGGGCAGGCCACAATCGTCACCGGAAGGAAAAACGCCTCGGCCATCCCACGCACCAGGCTGAGCTGCTGCCAGTCCTTCTCGCCGAAATAGGCCCGCTCCGGCCCGACGATCTGCAGCAGCTTCATCACGACGGTCAGCACCCCGTCGAAATGCCCTGGGCGGTGCGCGCCCTCCAGCATGCGCGCGCATTCACCACCGGTAATGCGATAGCGGAAGCCGTCGCGATACAGGTCCTCGGCACGCGGAAGGAGCACGAAATCCGTACCCTCTGCCCGAAGCGCCTCGAGGTCGGCGTCTGTCGTCCTCGGGTAACGGGCCAGATCGGCCTGGTCATCGAACTGCGTCGGGTTGACGAATATGCTGACCATCGTCCGATCGTTCTCAGATCGGCTGCGGCGCACGAGCGACAGATGCCCCTCGTGCAGAGCACCCATGGTCGGAACGAAGCCGACGGTCAGTGATGTCCGGGCCAGTTCGCGGCGCTCCCTGCGCCATGCATCCGGATCTTCGAAGACGCGGGTCATCGATAGCTCTCCTGGAGGTCGGGGAACCTGGCCTCCTTCACATCCGCGTCGTACTCATCAAGCGCGGCAGTGAGGATCCCCTCGCCATCGACGTAGCGGCGGACGAACCTCGGCGTGTGTGTCTGGTCGAGCCCCAGCAGATCGTGAAGCACCAGAACCTGCCCGTCCGTTTCCAACCCGGCGCCGATGCCGATGGTGGGGATCGTCAGCTCCGAGCGGATGCGCGCGGCGAGCGGCGCCGGGATGCACTCGAGCACGATGGAAAAGCAGCCGAGGTGCTCGAGGGTCTGCGCCTGTCGCAGTAGCGCGCTCGCGTCGTCTTCATTCCTCCCCTGTACGCGGAATCCGCCGAGCCGGTTTACCGACTGCGGTGTCAGGCCGATGTGCCCCATGACCGGGACGCCCGATCCGACGATGTGCCGGATGACGTCCTCGTGGCCGTCGACGCCTTCCAGCTTGACGGCGTGCGCCCCGCTCCTCATGAGCGCAGACACCGCCGTGATGGCGGCCGGCACTCCCCGCCGGTAGGAAAGAAACGGAAGGTCGCCGATCAGAAACTTGCCGCCACTGGCACGGGCGACCGCGCGGATGTGCAGCGCCATCATGCCAACCGTTGCCGGAATCGTCGTGTCATGGCCGTGAACGACCATGGCCACGGAGTCGCCCACCAGCATGGCATCGACCCTGGAGCGCGCCACGATGCGCGCCGACCAGGCGTCGTAGGCGGTGACGATCGAAATTCTTCGATTTTCGGCTTTGTAGCGGGCGAAATCGTGGACGGTTTTCATAAGCTGGTACCTGTCCCAGGGATCAGGTCCTCGTGAGAATCAGCGTGTGGCGATCGATGCAGGTCGCCGTTCAGCGAATCGGCGCCTGGCTGATCTTACCGCAACCGCTCGGCCGGAATCTTGACCAGGAACGCGTCCAGGCGGCCGCCGCCCAGGTTCGTCGTCCACAGGAAATATTGGCCGGTGACGTCGAGATTGCCCTTCGGCGTCTGCTCGTAATCGTCGCCGTCGCCGTCTCCACCGCCCGGCGCGTCCAGGTCGGTCATCACCGGCGCCACGACGAGCACGCTGAGCGAACCATCCGCGTTGCGGGCGGCATCCAGCGGGAAGCAGACGATTTCATCCGCCATGTCCGCGACGCGGCTGCCGTTGCTGCCGCAGGCATACTGCGACTCGGGCGGCACGCCAGGCTGGGCGTTGCCGTGGGCGACGTGATTGGCAGCGGCTATGTCCCATCGTTTGTTGAAGTGCACGACGGGTCCAATCGGCCGCTTCGTGCTGAGCACTGGAAATTTCAAAAGGATCGTCGCATTCGGCAGCGGATTGAACGTATCGGCGCCGACCGCGTACCCGTATCCCATGTCGAGATGGCCGAGCGCACCATTCACGTCGGTAATGGTGGTGACCCGGCCGCTGCTCAGATCGACGATGCGATTGCGCCTCGCTCCGTTGAGGCGGCTTTCGTGCAGCAACACCCACCGGCCAGACTTGTCGACATGGCACTCGTCGAACACGTAGCCGTCCGGAGACCCGTAGTACCGATACCGGCGGCGCGCGGCCTCGTACACGACACAGCCGGTGCGGAGCCAGTCGGCGTTCTGGACCGTCGCTGAGTGCACGAGGTCGTCATCGCTCGAATGCGGCTGCGTGATGGAGGTGGCGCCAGGCGGGCAGACGCGCTGCGGACACGCGCGCAGGTCCAGCGCGGCGCTGGCTTCGAACTGGCGCGTGACGATGTTGTAGCGCCGCAGCTGCGGCTGGCCAACCAGAAACGCATAAAGCGTCGTCGGCTGCGTCGCGCTGAAGTACCACCCTTCGCCGGTGCTGAAGCTGTACGGGCTCGCCTGGTCGAAGAGCGGTCCGGGCGGCTGCACTTCGTCAGTGACCTTGTTGTAACGAAGGAGAACCGGGCCGACGCCGCCGCGATTCCGGTCGGTGCCGAGGAAGATGTACAGGTCGGCGCTGCCGGCGTGATTGTTGATGTTGCGCCAGTACGAGTAGCCTGCGTACCAGAGGCAATCCTGGCCATCGGCGCAGTCGCTGTCGTTGGTGAGCCGGATGCCGGTCGTGTTGTAGGGCGCTGGAAACGTAAAGACGCCGCGCGCGCCGGCGGGCGGGAGCAAGGCCTGTATCTGTTCCCTGGTCAACCGCGGCCGCAGCGCCGGCGATCCGGCGGTCTCGATGAATCCGCCGCCTGGCGGTGGCGGGGGAGTCACTCCGAGGACGGCATCGGTTACGGTTGCACCCATGCTTCCGAGTGACGTATCGAGTAACAGCGGATACTGCGGCACGTTCGCGCTTTCGCGCAGCAGCAGTCCGTTCCGGCTGTACTGCACCCGCCCACCCACCACCGCGATCCTGAACACATCTCCGCCAGCATATGGGGTATCGCCGCCCGCGTACACGCCGTTCTCGAGCACGTCGGCCCAGCCGGCGCCGTTGAACCGGAACGCGAAGTCGATGTCCGCGTATCCGGTTCCGTCATTGCCATGGCTCAATCCGGCAAGCAGGAACGTCGTCGCTTCGCCGACCATGAACTCGATGTAGCCATCGCCGGCGGTGAGTTCCTGCAGCGATGTCGCGCCGGCGTCATCGACGCCGTCCCACCCGCCTGTTTTCTGGAGGACGGTGTCCATCACGGTGACGTTGACGAGATTCGTCCACGTGACCAACTGCTCGTCCGCATGAGCAGTCGGTCGCATGACGATCACGCACAAACACACGACGGCGCCGATGCAGGCACGGCTCATCATTGAGCCTGCAAGTCAGCAGAAAGAGTGCCAGAGGGATGAGGCGGACCCGCAGGCCCCGCCTCACGTCATCCGGATTACGCCCGCCGGGTTATTTGAGTAAAGGAATGCTCGAAGCTGCGGGTGGAGCGGGCCTCGACATCAGGTACGCGTGGATATGCTCGAGGTCGGAATCGGGAACGACCTTCGCCGTATAGGGCGGCATCTGGTTGGTTGGTCGGCGTACGTAACGCGAGAAGTTCGCCAACGGCAGCGTCCGCGGCGCGAGCCGCGGTCCGGCCGCCCCGCCCTGACCTTCATAGCCATGGCACTGCCAGCAGCCGTAGCTCACGAACAGCTTCTTCCCGGTCTCGGCGTTCCCGGCTGTCGCCGGCTGCGTGGCCGGCGCGGGTGCTTGCGCGAATCCGATCGCGGTGGCGAAGACGAGTGCGGCGGGCAGCATCAGCATCTTCATGATGGTCACCGCGGCTGGGTCACGACGTCGACGAGCGCGGGCTCGCCTTTCTTGACCACGGCGAGCGCGCGCTGCAGCGCGGGACCGAGATCGCGCGCGTTGGCGATCGGCCCCTCGGCATAGACGCCCAGTCCCTGCGCCAGCTTGGCAAAGTCCACGTTCGGATTGTCGATCGTGGTGCCGATGTGCGCTCGGGTGATGCCGCGCTGGTGCCGGTTGGCCATGCGCTGGAGGTGCATGATTTCCTGGTGATACGCCCGGTTGTTGTGCATCACGGTGAGCAGCGGAATCTTGTGGTGGGCAGCGGTCCACAACACACCAGGGGCGTAGAGCAGGTCGCCGTCTCCCTGGATGTTCACCGAGAGACGCCCGTATTTTTTGTTGGCGAGCGCACCGCCGACCGCCGCCGGCGCGCCGTAGCCGACACCGGCGCCGCCCGAATCGCCCAGATGCTGGTAATGCTTCTGGAAATCCCACAGCCTGAACGCCCAGCCGCTGCTGTTGCCGCTCTCGGACACCAGCGACCAGTCCTCGTTCTTGATCTGCGCCCAGATCTCGGCCGCCATCCGCGCGGTGCTGATTGGCGACGCATCCCACGCGACGGCTGCTTCCGTGCGTGCCGCCTCGCGCTCACGCGCGTGCGCCTGCTCGAAGCGCGTGCGCCGCTCCTGGAAGGCGCGGCGCCGGTCGTCGGTCACCAGCTTGCGGACCGCTTCGGTCAGCGCCGGCAGTGTCGCCTCCGCATCGGCCGCCATCGCGACGTCCACCTCGGGGTAGCGCTGGAAATCCTGGAAGTTGCTCTTGCTGAAGAGGTCGGTCGCCGTGATGCTGATCAGGCGCGTGCCGGCCTTGATCCGCGAGCGCGACGATCGGTGCAGCGAATCGCGGAACGCGGACACGGTTCCCCAGAAATCGGTCAGCTCGAGGCCGAGGATGACGTCGGCATTGGCGATGAGCGGGCCGCCGCTCTCCGACTGGTTGAGCGGATGGCTCGACGGGAAGTTCATCCGTCCGTGCTGATCGATCACCGGCGCCTGCAGCGCTTCGGCCAGCTCCATGAGGCGGGTCATGCCGGCCGGCGTCCGCGCCAGGCGATCGGCGACGATCACCGGGTTCTGCGCGTTCACCAGCAGCCGCGCCGCTTCGGCGACGGCGCCCGAATCGCCCTGCGGCGGCGTCGCGGTGGTCAGCTTCGGCACCCGCAGGCGCCCGGCGATTTCGGGGGCAATCGGATCTTCCTGCAGCTCGCCGTCAATCACCACGACCACCGGCATCATCGGCGGCGTCATCGCGATCTTGTAGGCGCGCACGGCCGATTCGGCGAAATGCGGCAGCGACGCCGGAGTGTCGTCCCACTTGATGAAGTCGCGAACCATCGACGCGGCGTCCTGGACGCTGTGCGCCCACTCGACGCCCGGCCGCCGCATCGTCGCATCCAGTGAATTGCCCGCAAGGATGTAGACCGGCACGCGGTCGCAGTAGGCGTTGTAGATTGCCATCGCGGCGTGCTGCAGGCCGACCGTCCCGTGGCACAGCACCGCCATCGGCTTGCCCTCGACCTTGAAGTAGGCGTGGGCCATCGCGACAGACGATTCTTCGTGGCAGCAGGTGATGAACTCGGGCTTGGTGTTGTTGCCGTAGTTGATGATCGATTCGTGGATGCCGCGGAAGCTCGAACCGGGGTTGGAGGCGATGTAGTCGAAGTTCAGCGACTTCAGCACGTCGACCATGAAGTCGCCGCCCGGTCGATCCGTGGTGAGCGCTTCGACGTCCACGGCCGGATCCGCTTCGCGCGCCGCGATCGCGGCGGTGCCGGGGGACTGTGCCGCTGGCGCCGCCTGCGGCGGCTCCGCGGCCGCTGAACCAGGTATCGCGCCTGGTACGAGCGCGGCTGCGCTGGTTACCGCGGCGCCCTTTAAGAAGTCCCGGCGGTCGACAGAGCCTTTCGCCATTAGTGCATCCTCCAAGAAATGTACGGCGCAGTGTAACCCGTTTAAACCATGCAGGTCACGGGGTCTGAACCACGAAGGCGCGAAGGGGACGAAGGGCACGAATACGGCTTTTGGCTCGTGTTCTTCGCGATCGTCGTGTCGTCGTGGTTATCAAGGGGCAATTTCCTCCAGGGCGCGATTGCGCGTCTCCAGCATGGCCGTCGCGGCCACGGCGCCAACCGCCCCGGCGGCGGCAAACATCAGGAACACGGCCCCTGTGCCGCTGTGGGCGACCAGGTAGCCCACCAGGACGGGCCCGGCCGCCGAGGCGAGCCGGAGCCAGCAGGTCGCCGCGCCGGTGCCGAGCGCACGCATCCGCGTCGGGTAGATTTCCGGCGTATAGAGATACAGGACGGCGTTGACGGACCCGACGATGCCGTAGCTGAGCGTCACGAGCGTAATCACCGCAACGACTGACCCCGACGCAAACGACCCCAGCGCTGCCAGCAGCACCGCCCCCGCCACGAAGCACACCATCGTCCAGCCGCGCCGGCCGAGACGATCGATCGCGAACGCGCAGCCAAGCAGGATCGCCACCTGGGCGATGTTCGTCAGCGTCCCCGCGCGCAGCGCCTGGTCGAGGCTCAGCCCATACACGCGGTTGTAGAGCGTTGGCATCCAGTTATTGAGACCGTTGGTAATGAAGTAGGCACACGCCCAGAGCACCCAGGCGACCAGCGTGCGCCGGAGATAGACCGTCGAGAGCAACTCGCTCCAACGAGTCTTGGAACCACGACGATCACGACGGTCACGATCGTCCTCTTGCTCACGAATGTCATTCGTGATCGTCGTGTCCGTCGTGGTTTCAAACGCCCGGGGCGCCGACGCCTCGATCTCACGAATGATCGCCTCTGCCTCTTCGAGCCGCCCTTTCCCAATCAACCATCGCGGCGACTCACGCAGGCGCAGCAGCAGCGCGGCAATGACGAGCCCGGGGATGGCGCCGATCAGGAACATCACCTGCCAGCCGAGCGTCGGCACGACGAACGCCCCGATCTGTCCGGTCATCATCAGGCCGACCGGAAAAATCATTTCGTAGAGCAGAAAGAAGCGGCCGCGTCCCTTTGCCTTCGAGAGCTCGTTGATGTACACGGCCGCCACCGGCATCTCGCCACCGACGCCGATGCCCTGCACGAGGCGCAGCATCAGCAGCGTCGGGAAGCTGCCGGCGAGCGCGCACGCGAGGCTCATCACGGACATCAGCGCCGTCGCGCCCGACGCGCTGCGGATGCGACCGTAGCGCTCGGCCATCGCGCCGAAGACCAGGGCGCCCACGAACTGCCCGAGATACCCGACCGAAATCAGCCAGCCAATCTGCACCGGCGTGATGCCCCAGAGGCGAACCAGCACGGGCAGCACGAATGCCAGCGACAGCGCGTCGAAGGCGTCGAAGAACGTGGCGCTGCCCATGACGATGCGGGCGCGCAGGTGCCAGCGGGAGAAGGGCGCCCGCTCGAGCCGCGCGATCAGCGCAGGAGCGGACGAGGCCTCGATCACGTGTGGGAGGCGGCGGCGCGGCCGATCAGCGCCTGCAGTTCCGAGGCGATTCTGTCGGGAAACTCGATCGGCGTGAGATGGCGGGCCCCGGGAATGATCGTCAGGGTTGACTGCGGAATCGCCGAGTGGAGCTCCCGGGCCATGTCGACCGGCGTCGCGTAGTCTTCTTCACCCACCACGATCGCGACCGGCATGGGGAATTTCGGGAGATGGCCGCGCGTATCGACTTCGCCCAGCAGCTGACAGGTCGCCGCGTAGCAGTCGACATCGGAGGCGACAAACACGTCCAGCGTGCGCTTCAGGACCTCGGGGTGCTGCGCCCGGAACTGGTCAGAGAACCAGCGGGTCGATTGAAAATCGAAGAGCGCGGCCATGCCCTTGGCGCGCGCGGCATCCGCGCGCTCTTTGAAGGTTGCGGCCGCTTTCGGACCGTACCACGCGGTGGTGTCGATGAGCCCCAGTCCAGTGGTGCGCTTTGGATAAAGCCCGCCAAACGCCAACGCTACGCAGCCCCCCATCGAGCAGCCGGCGATCGTCGCCTGCTCCCAGCCGACGTGGTCGAGCAGCTCGGCGAGGTCGTGCGCGAACAGTTCCGCGGTGTACGGGCGCGCGCGCCGATCGGAGAGCCCGTGGCCGCGGCAGTCGTAGGTGAGGACGTCGGCGTCCAGCCGCTCGACGACGCCGTCCCAGACGCTCCGATCGAGCGCGAGCGAATGAATCAGCGCGATTTTGGGTGCGGCGGGTCCGGGCGCCGCTCGCAGCGTGTAGGCAAGCGTCGGCCCGTCGGAAAGAGTGAACGAAGCATGCTTGAGGGCGACAGACATGACGTTACGCGGCCCACGTCAAGGGCGCTTCGTCGCGTGTCGGATCGGTCACGACGGCGGGACGACGCGAAGGCGGGAAATACTGCAGCCGGGAGCGAGCGACTCGGGTTCGGGCCGGCGATCGCCGGCGTAGCAGCCGGGAATCATATAGAAGGTCTTGGGACGTCCCGGCACCCCCGCGACGTAGGGCGCGGGCGGGGCGACGGGAGCCGGCGGCGCAGGCGGGGCGACGCGTGCCGGTTCAAGGGCTTCGCGGGGCACCACCACGATGATCGGCTGCATGTACGGGTAGGGCTGCGGCTCGAAGTACCCGAACACCGGTATCAGGGGGCGGTTCGGATCGGGGCGATAGATGTCGGGGGGCGCAACAAAAACATCCTCGCGGATCGGCCGGAACGGAGGGTCGGGGATGGGCAGGCGTGAACGGCCGAACGGCCGGTCCGGCAACGACGCGCTGCGAAGCCCGTCCTGGGCGGATGCCACCAGAGGCAGCAGACCGACCGCCAACGCCACGCACCAGATGCGTGCCCGCATATCTTCACTATATACCCGGGGGCCTTGGCGGGTCCGCTTCGCGGAACCCGCCCTACGTATCGCTTCGCGGAACCCGCCCTACGTACCCACAGGTGGCTTGGCGGGCGTAGGCCGGGTTCCGCGAAGCGGACCCGGCAGGCCTATTCGACGATGGTCAGCTGCGAGCTCGAGAACGAGAACGGCTGGAAGATCGTGGTTCGGCCGAACGCATCCTTCGCGCTCACGGTGTAGAGGAGCATGCTCGTTGGCGCTTCGGGGGGGACGTCCCATCGCCCGGTCCACAACTCGACGAGCGGGCGCAGGTAGCCGCTCGGCGGCGGCGCATTTGGTCCCGCCGTACCGCGGTAGCGCATCGGGATGTCGATCGTCTTGCCGCCGTAAATGATGTGCACGGTCAGCTCGGCGGTCTGTTCCACCTCGCCAGTGCCGCCATCGAACGCCGTCATGCGGAATCCGACCGGCTCGCCGCGTTTGAAGCGGTTCATCGTCAGGCAGTTCATCGGATGGCCGCGCGGCTGAAACGAAGCAATGTCTCCCCAGATAATCAACTTCCCCATGCCGTGGCCAGGCTGTCTTGGCATAGGGGCCGGCGGCGCCGCGTTCCCGCGGCCGCCGGCGGGTTGCTGGGCGGCGAGGCTGGCGATGCCCGAGAGAATCAGGAGCGCAAGGGCGGCTGCGACGGCCGTAAATCGGCAGGCGGGTGTGCTCATTACTGCCTCGGGCCGGAGATATATGGCAGATCCTGGTTGTTTTCGCTGCAGATGTATTCCATCAGCTCGCCGTCCGGCATCAGGTTCGCCTCGGTGCGAAGCGTGAAGGACCTCGAGTAGGCGCCGGGATCGTCGATCATGATTTCGATCGCCAGCGTTCCGAGATTGGTTCGTGTGAAACGCTCAACCGTGTGCATCTTTTCGCTATGCGGATGCCCGGTGTTGTCGAACCAGGTTTTGTCGTTGAAGCCGACGGTATCGACCACGAGCGTGTCCTTCTCCCACCAGCCGATCGAATGGCCGTGCCAGTTGTGCTCGAGATCGTCTGCCGGCGGATGCTTGCGTCCGTCCATGAAGACCTGCCGGAACTCGTGCATCGCTTCGTAGAGCATGAACACGTGCGTCGGAGTGACGACGATGCGGAACGGATAAGGTGTGGAACGCGGCGGCGCGTTCGCAGGGAGGCAGTTCGCCTGCGGATCATCGACGTTGAGATGCGCCGCCATGATTTTCTTCGCTTCAGGCAACAGCGGCATCGTCTCGCCTTTGGGCAGGAGGGTGGCGACGCTGCCGGTGCCGCCGCGGCGCAGCCAGACCCCGGCGAGATCAGGTTTGCCGTCGGCGAGCCGCGGCACCGGACCATCGACTTTGGGCGCGGTAATGCTGCCGCCCAACCTCGTTTGCGCGCTGGCCGAGGTCATTCCCGCCAGCAGAGCGACAGCGACGATCAAGGCGTTTCTCATCGGCCCAGGTCCTGTTCTGTGGAGGCGAACAGCGGTTTACCTCGATTGCGTTCGCTTTGTAACAGAATCGCCGGGTTTCTTCAATGAATCCCCGGTACAATCTTGACAGGGTAGAGACCCTAGGGTATATCAGCACCGCAACTACTACTTCTGCCGAAAGTTACCGCGATTCCACGAGCCGTCCTTGGGCGTCCCGGCCGTGTGGAACAGCCACGCCGAGGTGCGAATGCAGCGGACGTATCGAACGAGCTTCCTACTGACATCGTTGGTTCTACTGGGAGGGCTGATAGGCATCTCCGCGCAAGCCCCCGCGCCCGCGGCTGCCGTGGCCGCCGCGGCTCCCGTCACGCGGCAGGTGGATTACAACTGGGACGTCCGGCCCATCCTCTCCGACTACTGCTTTCGCTGCCACGGCCCTGACGAAAAGGCAAGGCAGGCGGGCCTCCGGCTCGATACCGCCGAAGGGGCGTATGCCGCGCTCCGGCGTCCGGGCACGTTTGCGATCGTGCCGGGCAAGCCCGCAGAGAGCCAGATGATCTTCCGCATCACGCATGCGAACGCCGCCGTGCGGATGCCGCCGCAAGTCGCCAACAAGGTGCTCTCGCCGCAGCAGATTGAGATCCTGCGGGCGTGGATCGCGCAGGGAGCGGAATTTAAGCCGCACTGGGCGTTTACCGCGCCACTGAAGGCTGCGGTTCCGAGCGTGCCGGCGGCGCCGTCGGTCCTCAACGAGATCGATCGGTTCGTACAGGCGCGGCTCGCGCGCGAAGGGTTGAAGCTCTCGCCGCCGGCCGACAAGGAAACGCTGATCAACCGTGTGACGCTGACGCTGACGGGGCTGCCGCCGACGCTGGCGGAGGTGGACGCGTTCCTGAAGGACACGAGTCCGCAGGCGTACGAAAAACTGGTCGATCGGCTGCTGGCCTCGACCGCTTACGGCGAGCACGCCGGCGAGCAGTGGCTCGACATCGCGCGCTACTCGGAGAGCGACGGGTTCCTGGACGACACGCACGACCGGCTGCTGTGGCCGTATCGCGACTGGGTGATCGCGGCGCTGAACAAGAACATGCCGTTCGATCAGTTTGCCACGTGGCAGCTGGCGGGCGATCTGCTACCGAGTCACACCAAAGAGCAGCTGCTCGCCACGGCATTCCTGCGCGCCGGCAAACGATCCACCGAGAACGGCGCGATCGACGAGGAGTACCGGGTCGAGTATGCGGTCGATCGAGCCATGACCGTGGGCACCGGCTTTCTCGCCATGACGGTTGGCTGCGCGCGCTGCCACGACCACAAGTACGACCCGATTCCGACGAAAGACTTTTACTCGCTGACCGGGTTCTTCAACAGCACCGACGAGCCCGGGTTCTACGCGCCGGGTCGGTCGGGCACGACGCCCGGCCCCGGGATGCTCTGGGCCGATGAAGCGCAGGAGAAGGAGATCGCGGCGCTGCGTGCCGCCATCGCGAAAGCCGAAACCGCGTACGACGCCGCCCGACAGGTCGCCGCGCGGCAGGCAGCGGCACAGGCCGACGCGCTGCTTCAGCACCCGGACGACCTGCGGCGCGCCATCGAGCAGTCGCTCGCGAGGGATCTGCAGGGGCATTATCCATTCGAGACCATCGCACCCATTCCGCCGGAGGTGAAGCCGGAACCCGTGCCGCAGGCGCGGCTGTCGCCGCCGCCGCTCGCGCCCGAGTCGCTCTCGCCTCGCTGCTTCAGACACGAATCGGACATCGGCTGCCGGACCATGCGCACGGGGATGGCGCGCCTGCTGGACTCGTGGAGCACCGAGCCGCTGGTGATCTCGTCGAGCACGACGGCAGCTCCGCCTGCCGTGCTGTTGACGCCGATCCTGCGCGACGGCATCGTCGGAAAGGCGCTGTACTTCGACGACAACAACCGCGGCGTACTCGGACAGGACGTCGGCTACTTCGAGCGAACGCAGCCGTTCAGCGTCGACCTGTGGGTAAGGCCGGGAGGCAAGTACGACGAGTCGCTGGTCTTCAGCCATCGCGAGGCCGACAACGCCGGGAACGCCGGCTATATCCTCCGGTTCATCGACAATCGCCTGTGGTTCGACATCGCCAACAACCGCGCCGGCAATGGCATCGCGATTCACACGAAGGAGCCGCTGCCGATCGGAGAATGGGCGCACGTCGCGCTGTCGTACGACGGATCGAGCCGGGCGAAGGGCCTCACGATGTACCTCAACGGGGTCCCGGCCGATGCCGAGGTCTACCGTGACAATCTCACCCGCACCATCATCCCCAACGGTGCGTCGAACGCGGGCGACGACGTCTACGGCATCCAGTTCGGCCAGGGCGGGCGCATCAAGACGCTGAAGGACGGCGCCATCGACGAGGTGCGCATCTATGCGAAGGCGCTGACGCCGGTGGAGGTGCGGTTCCTGCACCAGCAGGTCAAGCCAGCCGGGCTCAACCCGACGCGCCAGGAACTGATCGATTTGCTGGTGGCACAGGACCCCAGGGTCAGCGAGGCGCTCTCTACGCTCGTCGCCGCGCGCAACGTCGAGAACGAGACGGTATCGCTGCTGCCCCAGGTGCTTGTGATGGGCGACCTGCCGAAGCCGCGTCCCACCTACGTGCTGGTCCGGGGCAATTACGAAGACCACGGCGAACAGGTGCCGCCTCGCGGCCTCAACCAGGTGTTGGGGTGGAATCCTGCATGGCCGGACAATCGAATCGGCCTGGCGCAGTGGCTCTTCGACGCCAGGAACCCGCTCACGTCGCGCGTCTATGTCAATCGGGCGTGGCAATCGCATTTCGGCCGCGGGCTGGTGGAGACGTCCGAGGACTTCGGATCGCAGGGATCGCTCCCGACCAATCCCGAGCTGCTCGATTACCTCGCGGTGACGTTCCGTGAGTCGGGCTGGGACATCAAGAGGCTGCACAAGCTGATCGTGATGTCGGGGACCTACCGGCAGCAATCCGACGCCACCGAGGAGCTGCTGCAGAAGGATCCCAACAACCTGTACCTGGCGCGGTTCACCCGCATCAGGATGCCGGCAGAAATGGTGCGCGACCAGGCGCTCGCAGCCAGCGGCCTGCTGGTGAGGAAGATTGGCGGGCCGAGCGTCTATCCGTATCAGCCGCGCAACATGTGGGACGGCTTCAACCAGTACGACTATCCGACCCCGGATGTCGTGCCGGCCGACGCCCATCACCGCCGCTCAATGTATTCGTTCGTGAAGCGCAATGCGCCGCATCCGAACATGGCGACGTTCGACCTGCCGGATCGCGGCGGCGCCACGGCGAGGCGGCGGACGTCCAACTCGCCGCTGCAGGCGCTCGTGCTGCTCGACGATCCGCAGTTTCTCGAAGCGTATCGCGCTCTCGCGGGCGCCGTCCTCAAGACCGAGGCGGCAACCGACGCGCGACTGACCAAGGTGTTTCGCCTGGCGACGCGCCGGCATCCCCGCGCCCCGGAGATGGCCGGCATGCGCGACTACTACAACGCGCAGCTGCAGCGGTACGCAGCCGACCGCGAGGCGGCCGTACAGTTGCTGAACGTCGGCGTGACGCCGGTGGATACCCGCCTCGACCCGGTGCAGCTGGCGGCGCTGACCAACCTGACGACGGTCGTGATGAACACACCGGATGCGTATTCGCTGCGGTGATGGCGGACATGATTGAACCACGACGGCCACGACGGTCACGACCGGTACAAATTCCGCCGTGTTCGTCGAGTCGTCGTGGTTTGGAGATGTTATGAACGAATTTGAACAGGCGCGGCGTGCGTTCATCCTGAAAACCGGAATGGGGCTCGGATGGCTCTCGCTCGCCGAGCTGCTGGGGACCCCCGCCTGGGCGCAGCAGTCGCCGATCCCCGCCGATGCGCACGCCGGGCTTCCCGGCTTCCCGCACTTCGCGCCGAAAGCGAAGCGCGTGATCTATCTCCACATGCTCGGCGCGTTCTCGCAGAACGACACGTTCGACTACAAGCCGACGCTGGAGAAGATGCACGGGCAGGAGCTCCCGGAGTCGGTCCGCGGCAACCGGCGGCTCTCGACGATGGTGAAGGGGCAGACGTCGTACCCGATCGTCGGGCCGGTCTCGAAGTTCAAGCCGTACGGCGAGAGCGGGACGATGGTCAGCGACGCGATGCAGCATGTCGGCGGCATCGTCGACGACATCTGCCTGATCAAGACGATGAACACCGAGCACGTCAACCACGATCCGGCGTCGAAGTTCCTGCACACCGGCTTCCAGATCGCGGGACGGCCGTCGGGCGGCGCATGGGCGACCTACGCGCTCGGGTCCGAGAACAAGGACCTGCCGATGTTCGTGGTCATGAGCTCGGGCAGCTCCGGCGGCGTGCCGATTGACGCCTCGACCTGGGCAGCCGGCTTCATGCCGTCGCATTACCAGGGCGTGCAGTTCCGCTCCGGCCAGGAGCCCGTGCCGTACATCGAGGATCCCAAAGGGCTGACGCGAAAAGATCGCCGCGAGATGCTCGACGCGATTGGCCGCCTCGCGGGCGTGCAGCACGACGCCAGCCAGGATCCCGAGATTCCGTCGAAGATCAGCCAGTACGAGATGGCGTATCGGATGCAGTTGTCCGTGCCCGAGATCGCCGACATCTCGAAGGAACCGGATCACGTCCTCGACCTGTATGGCCCTGCGGTAC
>Ga0075418_10002314_pt1 | contig 21782 bp, 16 predicted proteins | sample SoiMetdeltSBSDD2_FD_81776 | JGI IMG/M metagenome (GOLD analysis project Ga0075418, IMG submission 81776) | Bulk soil microbial communities from a Populus tree surrounding site in Tennessee, USA - Soil MetaG P. deltoides SBSDD2 | ecosystem: Environmental > Terrestrial > Soil > Tree plantation...
CCAATCGCCGTAGTGCTGCACCGCCCACGGCAGCCCGCAGGGCACCTGGGCGCCAATCAGCATGTAATGACCGTTCTCGTCCGTGCGCGTGTATGCCAAAGCAGGAAGCATGCATTCGAGTGCGGATGCAGTCACCTCGACGTCCGCAACACCCGGTTCGCCTTGATCACGCATGCCGTTGCGGTTTCCGTCCAGATACACCACGCCCTCGATGAAGAGCTCCACAGGCGTCCAGTCTTGGGGAGCGACACCGAAGTTCACCACCGAACCCATCGATGGCCGGTCGAAGACGACTGGGTTCGGGCTCGTGTCCACGAAGCCCGCGATGGGTTCGTGCTGTACCACGAAGGGCGGCTCGCACGACGGGAAGTGCAACGTGTAATGGCCGTTCTCGTCAGTGCGCGTCTCGATCGGCGCGAATGTCGGACAGTTCCACGTGGCTCCCGATACGAGGACGCCCGGCACGCCGGGCTCGCCCCGATCGCGGACCCCATTGCGATTATTGTCCGAAAAGACGGCGCCGCTCACGGCAACGTCCACCCCGGGTTTCGCCGCGCAGCCGAAGTCGCCACGATCGAAACCTGAGATCGTCCCGTCCAGCCGTCGCAGGATCAGCACCTGCATCATTCCGGGTGTCGTCGGCACGCACTGGGCCGCCGGGTCGCGGACGTTCCAGATCAACTCGTAGAGTCCCGGCTCGCTGACGGTGAAGGCATAGTGACCGCGCTCGTCGGTTTCCGTCGTCTGAACCGCGCTGTCCAAGTCCAAAGAGACGGACTGGCCGGCAATGCCGAGCTCCCCTTCCTGCCTGCGGCCGTCTCCGTTCAGGTCACCGAAGACGAATCCCGTGATCTCGCCAGCGGCAGGTTGCGGTTCCGGAAGATTCAACCGGGCGCGAAAGGCGAAGCTCCCGTTCGAAGGATCGTGGAACACCCATTCCACTGGCTCGGATGTTTCGCCTGGCTCCAAGACTCCGTCGTCTCCATAGGTCCCGGCGTGATCGAAGTAACAGGTCGGCGGACAGGCCAGGCATTCCGACTCGATGCATGCGGCGTTCTGGGGAACCACGTCTTCCGGGACGAAGCCGGTGACGGTGATCCCTCCGGGACCCGATACGGCGATGTTCGATGTGTTCCGCACCGCCACCTGGGCGTGCACCAGGTACATGTCCGGGTCCTGCTCGATGCCAGTGACCACGAGCCGGAACGGCGAAGAGCTGCCGTCCGGTGAATCGAGGCTGAATTCCAGGGCTCCCCCCGTGGCGTCGTAGAGGCCGCGGTAATCGGGAGTCTCGTCGGGCAAACCGGGCGCGGGCGCCTGCGGGTCATCGCTACAACCGTGGAGCGCGACCGCGAGGCACACGCTCACGAAGAAGCAACCTAACCTCTTGAGATCGCGCGGTCCTGGCATGCGGCGATCGAGGGACAGCATCACAAACCTCCTCGATGTGCAAACCGGACCAGGAGAGGGGCTGAAAGCCTTGGCCTCCTCAATTTAGCACTTTCGGCGCCATCTGCCAGGGGGTGCCTCTCCCCCAGCACGGGGAGTCCTCAGGAGCGCCCCGATCGCTCGAGCTTCGCGTCTGACTCGGCGTTCAAGTTGTCGTTCCACAGGTACTGTCGCGTCTCGCCGACGATGACGTGAGAGAGGACGAGGAGCGAGATCAGGTTCGGCACCGCCATGAGGCCGTTCGCGACGTCGGCGAACGACCACACCGCGGGCAAGGTCGCGACCGAACCGACCATGACCGCGAGCACCCACAGCACGCGGTAGGGCCGGACGATGCGCACGCCGAACAGATACTCCGCCGCCTTCTCGCCGTAGTACGACCAGCCGAGGATCGTGGAGAACACGAACGTCAACAAGCCGACCGTGAGCACCACCGGTCCGATTCCAGGAAAAGCGGCGAACGCGGCGCGCGTGAGCGCCGCCCCCTTCAGGCCTTCGGTCCAATGACCCGCGTTCACCACGACGAGGCCCGTCATGGCACAGACCACGACCGTATCCCAGAAAGTCCCGGTGCAGGAAACCAGTGCTTGGCGTACGGGATTGCGCGTCATCGCCGCGGCGGCGACGATCGGCGCGCTGCCGAGGCCGGATTCGTTGGAGAACAAGCCGCGGGCGATGCCGTAGCGCATCGCTTCCTTCATGCCGGCGCCGAGGAAACCGCCGACGGCGGCTTGACCGGTGAAGGCGGTTCGACCGATGAGCGCGAGGGTCTCTCCGAGCGTATCGCTCTTCATGATCAGCAGGATCGCGCACCCGAGAACGTAGAAGATCGCCATGAACGGCACCAACACGTCGCACGTGCGCGCGATCGAACGGATGCCGCCGAGGATGACCACGGCAGTGAGCAGGGTCATGAGGCTGCCCGACCAAACCGGCGAGATCCCGAAGGTTTCCTTCACCAAGGCGGCGATCGAGTTGGCTTGCACCATGTTGCCGATGCCGAAGGCCGCGACGGCGGTGAGACCGGCGAAGAGCATTCCGAGCCAGCGTGCGTTCATGCCGCGCTCGAGGACGTACATCGGGCCGCCGGCCATCATTCCCTTCGCGTCGCGCGTGCGGTATTTCACCGAGAGCACGGCCTCGGCGTACTTCGTCGCCATGCCGAAGACGCCGGTCAACCACATCCACAGCACGGCCCCGGGCCCGCCCGCCGCCACCGCAGTCGCGACGCCGACGATGTTGCCAGTGCCGATGGTCGCTGCGAGCGCGGTGCTGAGCGCGCTGAAGTGGCTGACGTCGCCCACACCTTCGGGCTTGCGCTGGAAGGACAAGCGAATCGCCGTTCCCAAATAACGTTGGATGAATCGAAGCCGAACCGTGAGATAGAGATGTGTGCCGAAGAGAAGAATCAGCAACGGGTAACCCCAGACGAAGTTGCTGGCGGCGGACAGTGCCTTCTCGATCGCTTCCATCCAAGACCTCCTTCGGGCGGTGCCGGCCCGGAATCGGGCGCGATTCTAATGGACGGCAGCGGATTTGATAGCGGAGAATCAGGCCGCCCAGGGCCATCGGCCGCCGTGTTGCGTTCCAACTCATGACAAGAGATCCGCCATGGAGGGGACATGATTCGTCCGTGCACGATGTTCTCCATCGCGCTGCTTTCGATCCCGACTTTGATTTCGTTCGCGATCGCCGACCCGATCGACGACATCGTGCGTGCCGCGATGGAAAAGCGTTCGATTCCTGGCCTCGCACTCACCATCGTGAAAGAGGGCCAGACGGTGAAAGATGCCGTCTATGGTCAGGCCAACGTCGAGCTGGGTGTGGCGGTGACGCCGCAGACCCTCTTCCCCATCGCCTCGGTGACCAAGGTCTTCACCGCGTCGCTGATCATGAAGATGGTCGAACAGAAAGCATTGTCTCTCGACGACGTCGTGGGGAACTCGATCCCGAACCTCCCCGAGACGTGGAAGCCCGTCACCGTGCGCCAGATGCTCGCCCACACTTCGGGGCTCCCCGACGTGATCGTGAACCCGATCACCGGCGAATGGCTCGCTCAGACGCGCGACGAGACCCTGGCCAAGGCGGCGGCGCTGCCGATGCAATTCGAACCCGGAACCGCATGGAGCTATAACCAAACCAACTACATCCTGCTGGGCATGATCCTCGAATCCAAGAGCGGCAAGAGCTTCGAGACCTTGGTCGCCGATTCGATCTTCGTGCCGCTCGAAATGAAGTCGACGGTCTTCGGCGACGCGCGCACGATCGTCCCCGGACGCGGGGCTTGGTACTCTCGCATCGATTTCAGCGGACCGCAGCCGCGCCTGTCCGAGACGCCGTATCCCACGTGGGTGACCTACCCCCCATTCGTGCACACCTGCGCCGGACTGAACACGAGCGCGGCGGAGCTGGCGCGCTTCGTCGACGCGGTCGCCATGGGGAAGCTCCTCACACCGCAAACTGTCGCCAGCATGTGGCAACGACAGAAGTTGAAGGACGGCACGCCCGCCGGGATGGATGAAGCGACCGGCATGACCTTGGGCTGGATCTACGAGGAGTACGACGGACACCCATGGATCGGCGGCACGGGCGGCGCCACCGTCGCATTCCGTCACGATGTGGAAGCGAAGCTGACCGTGGTCGTGCTGACCAACTGCCAGGGCGCAGATCCCGACGGCCTCGCCACCGAGATCCTGCAGCGGACTGCGGAAGGGCAAGACCCGAAGCAGAATTGACTGCGTGATCTTCGCGGCCTACATCTCGCGCGATCCCTCCGCGCCTCGCCGAGCGCAACGTGCCTTGCCATCGGAACCCCGCGTGCGCTAGATGGATGCATGGAAACGCATGCGTTCCTCCAGGCTCTGGCCCTCGTTCTGTGTGTGGCGGCCGTCACCTCGGTGCTGTTCCAGTGGTTGCGGCAGCCCGTGCTGCTGGGCTACGTGGTGGGCGGTCTCGTCGTCGGCCCGCACGTTCCCATTCCACTGGTCGCGGATACGCAGATCATCCACGCGCTGTCGGAGCTGGGCGTCATCCTGCTGCTGTTCTCGCTCGGGCTCGAGTTCAACTTGCGCCGTCTCGCACGCCTCGGTGCCACCGCGAGCTTGACCACCGTGATCGAAGTCTCCGCGACGGCGTGGCTCGGCTTCACGGCCGGACGCTTGCTCGGCTGGAGCATCCACGAGAGCCTGTATGCGGGAGCCATCGTCGCTATTTCGAGCACGACGATCGTCCTCAAGGCCTTCGACGAGCGCCCAGTGCACAGCAAGGTGCGCGACACAGTGCTCGGCATCCTCATCGTCGAAGACCTAGTGGCCATCCTCCTGATGGCGCTGCTCACCGCCATTTCGCTCGGCAGCGGGCTGTCCACCGGCTCGCTGGCGATGACGGCATTGCGCTTGGGTGGGTTTCTCACCGCGCTCGTCGTCGTCGGACTCCTGGTCGTCCCGCGGGCGATGCGCGCCATCGAGCACTTGAAGCGCCCGGAGACGACGCTGATCGCGAGCATCGGCATCTGTTTCGCGACGGCTCTGCTCGCACGCAAGATGGGTTACGCCCTCGCCCTGGGTGCGTTCGTCGCAGGTTCCCTCGTGGGAGAGTCCGGCCACTCGAAACACGTGACCCAGCTCGTCAGGCCCATCCGCGATCTTTTCGTCGCCATCTTCTTCGTCTCGGTCGGCATGTCGATTGACCCGCAGATCATCGCGCGTCACTGGCCCTTGATCGCGCTATTCGTCGGCGTCGTCGTGATCGGCAAGGTGGGCGGCGTGGCTCTCGGCGTCTTCCTCATGGGACACGGGATTCGCGTCTCGTTGCAGACCGGCATGAGTCTGGCGCAGATCGGCGAGCTTTCGTTCGTGATCGCCAGCATCGGAGTGACCCTGGGGACCATCCCCGCGTCTTTGTACTCCATCGCCATCGCCGTGTCGGCCTTCACCACGCTGCTCACCCCATGGCTCATGCGCTTGTCGGGGCCACTGGCGGAACTGGTGGATCGCCGATTGCCCCATCACATCCAGACCTTCGCCGCGCTCTATGGAACGTGGCTCGAGAGAGTGCGCAGTGCGCCGCGACAAGACCGGCGGAGTGCCGTCGTCATGCGGTCGGTTCGGTGGCTGCTGCTCGACGCCGCCATGGCGACGGGGATCGTCATTTCCGCGTCGGTGGCGCAAGGTGCCATCCTCGCCGCATTGCAGTTCAGCGTCGGGATGTCGCCGTTGGTGAGCCGGATCGTCCTCGCATCGGGGGTGTTGTTGCTCTCGCTGCCGTTCTGGATCGGGATCGTGCGCACAGCGCGCCGGCTCGGGTTGCGTCTCGCATCCCTGGCGTTGCCGGCGCACGCCGAAGGCAAGCTCGACCTCGCGGCGGCGCCACGAAAGTCTCTCGTCGTGACCTTGCAGATCGCCATCGTGCTCATGGTCGGGCTGCCGCTCGTCCTGGTGACGCAGCCTTTCCTCCGCGGCGCCGAGACTGCGCTCGTGTTCGCCTTGCTCGTCATTCTCGTCGTTTCACTGGCCATCGTTTTCTGGCGCAGCACTGCAGATCTCCATGGTCACGTGCGCGCCGGCGCCGAGCTGATCCTCGAATCGCTCTTGGCGCAGTCGCGCACGACCGGCACGCACGTGCCCGACGCCCTGGCACAGATCGAAGACTTCATCCCCGGCATGGGGAAACCCACCATCGTGCGTCTCGAAGACGCGAGCCCGGCGGTGAATCAGACACTCGCGGCGCTCAATCTCCGCGGCCGCACCGGGGCGACGGTGCTCGCCATCCTGCGAGATGGCCAGGGGATCCTTCCGGGCGCGGACGACACACTGAAGGCGGGCGACGTCCTCACCCTCACGGGCACGCGAGAGGCCATCGACGCGGCCACCCACATCCTCGACGCCCGCTGAGATCCCCGACGCCGAAAGCCGCGAAATCCCGAGCTTGCCGCGGCCGATTGGGCTGGCCGCCCGTCTCTCCGCGAATGGAGGGCGCGACCGGTCGCCTACCATGATGTATCACTTGATCTACTATGTAACAGTTGTTATATTGCTCGACCATGAAGGACTCCCCGACTTGGATCGTGCTGGTCCACCACTTGCCGACGCGGCCGACCCGGCTGCGGGTCCGCGTTTGGCGTCAACTACAGAAGCTGGGGGCGGTGGCGGTGAAGAACTCGGTGTATGTCCTGCCCTGGTCCGACAAGACGCGGGAAGACTTCACCTGGCTGCAACAGGAGATCGAGTCCAGCGGCGGGGAGGCCATGCTCTTCCGCTCCCAGGCACTGGCCAGCGCCACCGACACCGAGATCATCGCCGCCTTCAAGCGCGACCACGACGCGTCCTATGCACGCCTCACGTCTGAATTGCAACGTCTGTGCAATCGCATCATGAGCTTGGGGCGCCAGGCGCTCGGCGCACCCGCGCAGCTCGTGGCTCTCGCAACGGAGGTCGATGTCATGCAGAGCGAGTTCGAACGGATCGACGAAAGCAATTACTTCCAAGCGCCAGGGCGAGCGAAGGCAGTCGCCGCGTTCGCCCGCTGCCGTGACCAGCTGCATGCAGCGCAGGGGAGAAAAGTTTCCTCCTCGAGCCGAGTCCAAGCCAAGCCTGCGCCGCTCGACGCGGCCCGATTCCAGGGTCGGCTGTGGGTCACCCGCCCGCGACCGCACATCGACCGCTGCGCTTCCGCCTGGCTCATCCGCCGTTTCATCGACCCGCGTGCCCGCTTCGGCTTCGTCGCCGAGGGTGGCAAGCTCCGCGGCGGGATTCCCTTCGACATGGCAGGCGCGGACTTCAGCCATCACGGCGAAGACTGCACCTTCGAGACGTTGATGCGCCAGTTCGGGCTCGAGCACGACGCTGCCGTACGTGGGATTTCCGAGATCGTTCACGATGTCGATCTCAAGGACGCCAAGTTCGGCCGCTCGGAAGGACCTGGAGTGAACGCGGTGGTGCGTGGGCTCGCCGACGCCATCCGCAGCGACCAGAAATTGCTGCGCGAATCGGAGGCGGTGTTCGATGGGCTCTATTCCACCTTGACCAGAGGACCGGTCCGGAACAGGAAGAATGCGCCAAGAAAACGCAAGTGAGCCGGTGCGAATCGCCGAGGTCCCTTTCGGTGTGGCCCTCCGATTCTGGGTGAAGCTCGGCTTCATCTCGTTCGGAGGTCCCGCCGGGCAAATCGCCATCTTGCATCGCGAGGTCGTTGAACGTCGCAGGTGGATCTCGGAGAACCAATTCCTCCACGCCCTCAACTACTGCATGCTGCTGCCCGGACCGGAAGCCCAACAGCTCGCGACCTACATTGGTTGGCTGCTGCATCGAGCTCGCGGCGGCCTCGCGGCCGGAATCCTGTTCGTTCTGCCCTCCGTTCTCATCCTCCTGGCTCTGTCGATTGGATACGCCGTCTACGGCGAGTCCCCGCTCGCCGCAGGTTGTCTTGCGGGTTTCAAGTCGGTGGTGGTGGCGATCGTGGCAGCGGCTGTGCTGCGCATCGGCCGCCGCGCGCTGCGCTCGAAGGCGCACCTGTTCGTGGCCATCGGTGCGTTCGTCGGCATCTACTTCTTGCATGTCCCGTTCCCGCTGATCGTGCTAGCTGCGGCTGTGTTCGGATTGATCGGCACCAGGCTTTGGCCCGCGACTTGGACCGTGCGCTCTGCCCAGCCGCATGCCCCAGCCGGTCCGACGGCGATCGACCTCGCTGACACGGTCGATGTCACGACGCCTGCGCACACACTGCCATCGCGATCCCGTGCTCTGCGCATCCTCGCCGCCGGGATCCTGTTGTGGACGGTCCCTTACGTCGCTCTTTCCCTGTGGTTCGGTGGAGGAAGCGTGCTCCTGCAGCAGTACCGCTTCTTCACCGGTGCGGCGTTCGTCACTTTCGGCGGTGCCTATGCAGTTCTGGCGTACGTGACGCAGGCGGCCGTGCACGGTTTCGGCTGGATCACATCCGCTCAGGCCATCGACGGCTTGGCACTGGCGGAAACGACGCCTGGCCCCTTGATCATGGTCCTGCAATTCGTCGGCTTCATGACCGGCTGGAACAACCCAGACGGCCTCGACCGCATGACCGCGGCGACATTGGGTGCGTTGATCACGACCTGGACGACGTTTTTGCCTTGCTTCCTCTTCGTGTTCATCGGCGCCCCATATATCGAGACGCTGCGCGACAAGAAATCGTTCAACGGCGCCCTGTCCGGCGTGACCGCGGCGGTGATCGGGGTGATTTTGAATCTGGCTCTCGTTTTCGGGGCGGCCGTGATCGTGCCGCGCAACGGCGGCGTCCATTGGTTCGAAGCCGGTCTGGCGGTCCTCGCATGGCTCGCGATGTCGCGGTTCCGCATCGATGCGCTCTGGATCGTCGTCGCCGGGGGCCTTGCCGGCCTCGTTCGCACACTGGTCCTCGCCTGAGGTGTGAAGAAATGAATGCAACGCGTCTTCTCCTGATCAGCAACTCCACTCTCCACGGGAGCGGCTATCTCGACCATGCCGAGAACGAAATCCAGTCCTTCCTCGGCGGCAAGTCTCGCGTGCTGTTCGTGCCGTACGCGATGTACGACCGGGATTCCTACGCCGCCTTGGCGCGCCGGCGATTCGAAGCGATGGGCCACACCCTGGATTCCGCCCACGAGCCAGACAGCTCGATCGATCGCGCCGACGTCGTGTTCGTGGGCGGCGGCAACACCTTCCGCCTGCTCGATTCCCTCTATCGACAGGAATTGCTCGAACCCATCCGTCACCGCGTCGCCCACGGGATGCCCTACATCGGTTCGAGCGCGGGGTCGATCGTGGCTTGCCCGACTCTCAAGACAACGAAGGACATGCCGGTGGTGGAGCCCCCTTCCTTCGACGCGCTCGGGCTGGTGCCCTTCCAGATCAGCCCGCATTATCTCGATCCCGATCCGGCATCGACACACATGGGCGAAACTCAGGAGGAAAGGATTCAGCAATACCTCGAAGAGAACGACCTGCCCGTCGTGGGGTTGCGAGAAGGTTCCATGCTGCGCATCGAAGGCTCGGCCTTGGTGCTCGTGGGACGCGCCGCCGCCCGGCTCTTCGCCAGGGGGCGCCGTCCGGTCGAAAGCGAACCAGGAGCGCGACTTGACCATCTCCTCGCGTGAACCACGCGGATCACTTCTCCTCACGCGGCGCGACGTGATCGCACTCCTGGATCTCGACGATTGCATCGCCGCGGTGGAGAGCGCGTTCCGCTCGCATGCCCAAGGTCGCACGCTGCCACCCGGAGTGCTCGGTGTGCCGGCCGCCGACGGCGGCTTTCATCTCAAGGCCGCGGGGATCCGGGAAAATCGCCCCTGGTTCGCGGTCAAGTGCAACGGCAACTTCCGCCACAATGCCGAGCGCTACGGGTTGCCGGCCATCCAGGGTCTCATCATCCTGTGCGACGGAGACAATGGCTCGCCTCTCGCCGTGCTCGATTCGATCGAGATCACCATTCTTCGCACCGGCGCGGCGACGGCGGTGGCGGCAAAGCACCTTTGCCGGGACGATGCGCGCACCGTCACCATTTGCGGCTGCGGCAATCAGGGCAAGGTCCAGTTGCGGTCGATTGCACGCGTCCGGCCCGTGCAGCGAGTATTCGCCTTCGATGCGGACGTGACGCGCGCGCAACGCTACGCCGAAGAGATGCGAAGCGAATGCGGCATCGCCGTCGAGGTGGCGACGGATCTGTCCGCGGCCTTGCGCCAGAGCGACGCTTGCATCACCTGCACGCCCGCCACGAGCTTTTTCTTGCGATCCGAGGATGTCCAGCCCGGGACGTTCGTCGCCGCCGTCGGCGCCGACAGCGATATCAAACAGGAGATCGACCCGCTGCTCTTCGCCCGCGCCAAAGTGGTCGTCGACGACATCGAACAATGCGCGACGATCGGGGATCTGCACCACGCCCTCGCCGCCGGCATCGTCTCGCGCGCTGACGTGCACGCCGAGCTCGCCGATCTGATCGCCGGACGCAAGCCCGGCCGCACCTCGCACGACGAGGTCACTCTCTTCGACAGCACGGGGGTCGCGCTCGAGGACGTGGCAGCGGCCGTGTTGGTGTATCAGCGCGCCATCGAGCGCGGGATGGGCTCGCTCGTGGATTTCGGCGCGTGAGCTCTTGGATCAGCGGAGCAGCGTCATCTTCTGCGACTCGGACCAGGAGGGTGTTTCGAGGCGGTAGAAGTACGTGCCCGATCGGGCAGGGATGCCAAACCGGTCGTTGCCATCCCAGATGACGCTGTGATCGGGGGCGGCCAGCATGGGGCCGTCGGCGAGGACGCGGACCAGCCGGCCGCGGACGTCGAGGATCGCGAGGCGGACGTGCTCGGGCACGAGGAGCTCGAAGCGAATGAGCGTCGCCGGGTTGAATGGGTTCGGTTCGTTTTGTTGCAGGGCACGGTGCTGCGGCCTTGGCAGGTTGCCGGACGTCTGGCCGGTCCGGAGGAGAATCCGCCCGTCCCAAGGCGGCACCACCTCGGCGCTCACGCTCGCGCCGTCGAACACGGTGGAGCCAGGGATGGCGAGGCGGGTGTACGTGCTTCCGAGCGTGATCGTCTGCGGCACCGACGTGTAGTTGAGCAGCACCGACCCACGCTCGAAATCGCGCCGGTACACGGAGACTTCTCCTCGGCGCACCGACACGTCGTCGATCCAAACCGTGGCCGGAACGCGCACGAATAGATTGAGGCTCGCCGTTGCCGTCCCGGGGGCGTAAAAGACAATCTCCTCACGCTTCCAAGCCGTGGTCAACGCCATCGTGCGGTTCCCGAGGCAAGTGCTGCCGGGACAGCCGGCGCCGAAGAGATGGAACGTCAGGTCGACGGGGCGGTCCGCGCGTGCGCGCACGGAGAGCACATAGCTGGCGCCGTTCTGTAACGCGCTGCCACTGCTCCACACTTTGAACTCGCCGCCGGGAGAAACGGATTGCACGGTGATCCGGCCGGTGCCTTGATCGGCGGCAAAATTACCTACGGCGTTGAATGGATACGACGACCACCCGCTGGTCGCGTTCGCGAAGGTGCCGTTCGTGACCAGCTCCGGACCGGAAGGCACACCGATGCGTGCCGCCGGAGCAAGAGCGCGACCGAGATAGCCTGCACCCCGGCCGGCATGATCGTACTCCGATTCCCACCACAGAGACCCGTTGCCGAGCACTTGTCCGGCATCGAGACTGTAGAAACCGTCGCCGAGCAAGGTCGAGACGAAAGTGAAGCGCTTGTGGCGCTCGAACTCGGGCGTGCGATCGGGTGCAGCGTACGTTCCCGCCCACACCGAGTTCATGATCGTTGCCGGGTATGGCTCGCGCGAGAACGGTGCCACGAGGTAGCCGGAGGCGGCATCGAACATCTCGTAGTTCCAGTTGTAGTGATACGGATTGCCGGCATCGACGTTGCTCCAGCCCGAGGGAAATGCCTCGTGAATCGAGCCGTTGATCCAGGTGAAGTAGTCCGTGGAGCCATTACCCACGAGCCCCAGAGGCCGCGGGCGCTGAGCCTCGAGAATGTCGAAACGGCTACGGAGATCCGTGGCCAATGCGATCAGCGATTGATTCCACAGCGCGTCGAGCGCAGCCGCCGCGTCGGCCACGCCGTTGCAACCGGCGGGGTCGTGCGTCGGGTTGCAGTCCGTGTCGAGCTGCAGGTTGTTCTGGTTCCACGACAGTTGCTTCCAAAAGTTGTCGAGCATGATGCCATCGAGCGAAGGCCGTGAGGTCACGAGCGCCGTGATGCGCGCCGCAATGTACTCGCGCCAGCTCCCCTGGGGTCCGGTGCCACCGAGCGCGGTGATGTTCGCCATGCGCGATCCCGGCCAGTCCGAGGCGGGCAGTGAATTGCGATCGTACCACCAGAGATCGTTGTTCTGGGCGTACGCGATGTTCGCCTGTTCCCAGACATCGGCATTGTCGGTCGGCCACTGGACGCTGTAAGGACAGACGTAGAAATAGAGGAGGATGTCGGGATTGCGCGCGCGCAACTGCGCCAGCTGGGCTTCTGTCCACACTGAGTTGAGAACGAGGAGATCCCAGCGTGCGAGTGCATCGATGTTCGCCATGTCGACGGAGCCATGCAAGTAAATGTTGGCCAGTCGGGGATAGACCGGATCGGCCGTTGCCTTTGCTGCCGCGAAGGCGAGCAAGAGGATTGCAAGCCGAAGACGCAATCCGAACCTCCGACGACCGAGACGCTGGACTGTCGAAGTTCCATGCATTCGGCGCGCCAAGGTCGCTCGTCGCCACATCGAGGAACCACCGGGACCTTCGCTGGAATCCAGAGAGCTGGTGTCGATGCGACACGCCGCATGCGGCAGCGGGCGCGCTGCACCCACGCCCTTCCCCGTTGCGCCCCGGGAATAGCCCCGCACCAAGCCGGTATCCCCTCCCAGAAGGAGTCGGACGCACAGCGTCCACAGTCTTTGGAGGAGGATCCACATGTCGTCGAAGTTCGAGACGAGTCAACGCGCCGCTCGGGGTCTCGCCGCAAGCGCGGCGCTGCTTGCCTGCCTGGTGTTCGCGCCAACGGCCCGCGCACAACACCTGAACGGCACATTCGATTGGACGAGAGCCAATGTCGCCCCTGGCCAGCTCGTGAGCGTCGAGGTCCAGGTGGACGGGCATCGCGTGCCGCTCTATCGCGGCGCGGAGGACCTGAACCGCCACTATTTCGCCGCCGAGCGTGGGGAGAACTACGCACTCAGGATTCGCAACCGCACCGGAAGACGAGTCGGCGTGCTCATCGCCGTCGATGGTCTCAATGTCGTGAACGGCGAGCGCTCGCGGCTCGGGCGCGGCGAGCCGATGTACGTGCTCGACCCCTGGGAAACCGCGGTGATCCAGGGTTGGCGCACCTCGCTCGAGCACGTCCGCCAGTTCGTGTTCGTCGATGAGCAACGGTCATACGCGAGCCGCACCGGCCAAGCCAACGGCGACATGGGCTGGATTCGTTTGCTCGCGTTCGAAGAAGACCGCCCCGTCGCCATCAACCGGTTGCGTGACGACCGGCGACTCAAGGGTTGGCTGCCTGGCGAGACACAAGACGAACTGGGGCGTCTCGAGGAGACGGACCGCGACAACGCCGGCAAGGAGAAAGAGGGCAGCGCGGACGCCGAGGCCCCCGCGGCACCGGAAGCACGGACGCAGAAGCTCGCGCCGCAAACGCTCGAAGGCGTGCCGCGCGCCGACGAATCGTTCCCCGGCACGGGATGGGGAGATCGCAAACGCGACACGGTGCGCAGAACCTGGTTCGTCCCTGCTCTCGCCGCGAGCGATCATATCGTCCTGCGCTACGAGTACGCGAGCGGACTCACGGCACTCGGGATCCTCCCAGAATGGGAGAGACTCGACGTGCGCGAACGCGGCGAGTTCGGTTTCGCCAGAGCCCCACGCTGGTGACGTCGAGGGGATGGCGCCGCGGTCATCGCACTTCGACGCGACTCAGTGGGATCCAGCCGTCCGCGGTGCGTCCGGTGATGCCGAGGCGCACCGCGGGCGCGCGTGTGTCCGGGTCCACCACCGCCACCCCGATCTCGTAGATCCCGCGCGGCAGATCCTCGGGCAGCTGCAACACCGCGTCGATCGTGCGCGGACCCGGGAGCCAGCCCCGCACCGTCGTCGCGCTCACGGACACCCACGGCTCGCCGCCCGTCCGAGGCGCCAACCGGAAGGCCAGAAATGCATCGAAGTACGGCGGCGCGACTCCGGTGTTCTCCCACTCCATCGACAATTGTAGTGCGGCTCCGGGGCGCGTGGCCGTCGCGTGACGCAGACGGCTGAGAACGAGCCGATATCCCAATCGGCGCAGCATGCGCTCCACTTGCGGACGCGAGCCGGGCGGGAGCGGCACCGACTTGTTGTTGATGTAGCTCGCATGCAGATCGAGTGCGTAGTCGAAGATGGTGTCGATATCCCAGCCGCTCTCCTTCCACTTGCGCATGTCCCAGCAGCTCTCGAAGGCAACGGGCGCCGTATGCCACGCATCCCGTGCATCCGTCTTTTCGACTTGCTGGCGATAAAGATGATCCATGTGGTTCCAGGTCTTCGAGAATCCTCCGAGATCCCCGAGACAGTCGGCGCGCCAGCCGCAACCGCGTTGCACCGCCGCCCGCAGCACCTCCTCATCGGCGATGAGCATCACCTTCGGCGTGCGCGGGAAGGCGCGGCACCAAGCGTCGAGGACGGCCAGCCGCGTCTCGAGCCGCGGCAGTGCGAGCCCGGTCCCGCTCATGTGCCACTCGCCCCAGAGTCCGACCGAGCCGATGTCGATCGAATCCAGATCCGAGTGGCCGTCGTAACGCTGGCCGAGCGCGGCGATCAGGCGGAAATGCGCCTCCTGGAACAGCGGCTGATCCATGTCCGGGACCCATCGGCGCGGTCCTTTTCCTTCGTACTGGTAGTCGAATCCGGGACAACCCTTGTCGCGCAGCCACTGCGGCACGTGGATCTTGGCATCGTCGGTCCCTGCGCACATGATACGCAGTGCCAGCTTCTGGCCGGCCCGGCGCGCGCGGGCCAAGAGATCATCGAGCTTGGCGAAATCGATTTGGCCCTCGACAGGCTCGATTTCACTCCAATACAGACGGAAGTATGCCGATGAGCTCGGCAAGCCATCGAGGTGGATGTCGCTGTTGGCGAAGCGGTGGAATGTTTGCCATCCCATTCCGGGATTGGCCAGGAGCTCGTCGGTGAGTGACGGCGTCACGGTCGTGGTCCGGATCGGCGCCGCACAACCGCCGCTCGCGAGAGTCGCGGCGAGGAACGCACACCACGGCCAGCGCCGGGCCCGCGATTCCGCGTGACGGCGTCGCGGTCTTCTGCTCATTCGATCTTCTTGGCGGTCTGGTCCGCTCCGCTTTGATGCAGGATCAAGCTCGTGACTTTCCCAGCCCCATCCAGGTTGAACGTGATCTGCGCTTCGATGACCTTGTAGAAGAACTTGGTCTCGGACTCGGCGAACACGGGAAAGCGCGGCTGATTTCCCAGCTTGATCGCGAGATGCTCGCCGTCGAGGCGGACATCGAAACGCATTCCCGGCGCGAGCTCGTATTGGCCGATGTAGCGCGCGAGAATCGTCGGATCGACCGGTACCTCGGCATGCACCGGCGGCTGGTAGCTCGCCAAGCGCCGCGCCTTGTGATCGCCGTTCTGGTGCAGCACCACGTGATCGATCGTGCCGCCTGCCCCGGCCACGAACGACAGTCGCGCATCGACGACTTTGAAGAAGAACTCCGTCTCCGACTCTGGGTAGACCGGGAATTTGGCCTGGCCCGTGAGCTGCGCGAACAGCTGGCTTTCTTCGCGGGTGATATGGAACACGAGGCCCGGCTGCAGCTCGTAGTATCCGACATAGCGGTCCAAGGTCGTGGCCGGCACGGTCACGACGGGCCGCACCGGCTTCAACTCGTAGGCGGGCTCGAGCAAATGGAACCCAATGTCGTCGATTTCCGATGTCGAGTTGCTGAGGACGACGACGCCGCGCTTCGTCGCAGGATCGAAGCCGCAGAAGCTGCGGTAGCCTCCGGTCCCGCCGTTGTGCCATATGACGGTCCGCTCGTTCTTCGTCCGCACGTGCCAGCCCAGGCCGACGAACAACTCCGGCTGTCCCGTCTCGAATCGTTCACGATGCGTCGCCTGCAATGCCGCTGCGAGCGATGTTTCGTCCAACAGCAGATTCGCCCGCAGGAAGCGCAACATGTCCCTGGCGGTCGAGCGCAAAGCGCCGGCTCCTGCCAGAGCGTCGAAATCCCAGTTCTTTGCCGGCGCGGTCCCCACGTGCCCCCGGGCCAGACGGGTTCGCTGCTCCGCCGACAATTCGATGCAGGTGTCGTCGAGGCCCAGCTGCGCGCTGATGCGCTCATGCACGAGCGTCGCGTAGGACATGCCGGCGCGCCGTGCAAGCGCCATACCGAGCAATCCCGCACCAAAGTTCGAGTACTCGTACTGCGAGCCGATCTCCCGTGGCAGCTCGTACGTGGCGAGGAACTGCAGCGCGTCGTCCTCGCCGTAATCCGCGTACGGATTCCCCTCGTCGGCCTGGGTGAAATTCTCTGGCATTCGCGGCAAGCCCGAGCGGTGCGTGGCGAGATGGCGCAGCGTGATCTGCTTGCCGTCGCGTGTGGGCACCACGGATTTAGCCGGAAGCAGCTGCCACACCGGATCATCCAAGCCGACGAGGCCGCGCTCCGCCATGTCGGCCAGGAGGACCGCGGTGAAGACCTTGGTGATCGACCCGATCTCGAAGAGGGTGTCTTCGCCGACGAGCCGTTCGGCATCCGCGGCCATGCGGCCGCGACAGAGGGTCGTGGTGCCTTGCGGCTCCACGACACCGACGACGAGCCCGACGCATTCGCCCTGCTCGACTCGCTGCGCCACGTTCTCGCGCACATTGGGCGGGATGAGGTCGATCGCCTGCGCCGGCGGCGCGGCGAGCAGCAGCAAGACCATCCAGGCGATCCTGTACCTCATGACTCCATTCCCTTCGCACCCATGCCCTTGCGCGCCGGCCCGAGGTCGCTCGATGTGACCGGAGCGGTCGGCGGACAGGGCTCGCACGCTGGGTCGGCGCTCACGGCCGGGGATGGCGCATCGTCACGCCCTTCGACCTGCAACGTGGTGTGATCGAGGCCGAAGCGCTCACGCAGCCGCCGGTTGATGCCGGCGATGACCGCGTCCCGATCGGCCTCCCTGGGCGTCACGACGTGCGCGGAGAGACAGACTCGACCGGATGTGATCGTCCACACGTGCAGGTCGTGCACGTCGCGGACACCGTGCTGGTCCAGGATCACGCCCCGCACTTGCGCCACGTCGAGGTGTCGCGGCGCGCTTTCCATCAGCACATCGGTGGCTTCGCGCATCAGGACCCAGATGCGCGGCACGATGAAAGCGGCGATGAGCAGCGACACGACCGAATCGGCACGCTCCCAACCGAACTGCATCTGCATCCACGCGGCAACGATGACACCCGCAGAAGCCAGCAGATCGGAGAGGACTTCCAAATACGCTCCGCGCATGTTGAGGCTGGCGCGCGCTCCCGTGCGCAGCACGCGCACGGCGATCAGGTTGACGCCGAGGCCCAGGCAACCGAGCAGCAGGACCGGAAGCGCGTCGACAGGTGCCGGGTCGCGCAGCCGCTCGAGGGCTTCGCGCGCAACGAAGAAGGTGACGAGCGCGAGGAGCACCGCATTGGCGACCGCCGCCAAGATCTCGGCGCGGTAATGGCCGTAGGTTCGCTGGGGCGGCGACGGCCGCGCGCCGTACCACATGGCGAAGAGCGCCAGTCCCAGGGCGCTCGCATCGGACAACATGTGTCCGGCGTCGGCGAGAAGCACCAGCGACCCGCTCCACAGTCCACCCACCAGCTCGAGCAACATGACCACGCAGGTGAGCGCGAGAATCCACGCCAGCTTGCGGCGATTCCCCGACGCCCCATGGTCGCTCGTAGCGTGGTTGCCGGACAAGTTTCCTCCTGAGGCACCCGAGCTGCACAGGGTACCAAAACCACGGGAAAGACCCGAAGAGCGAGGACAGGCTGGGGCGAGCAACGGCTCCGACCCAGGGGCAGGGAGCTGGATATTCGGAGGTGACTCTTCAAACGATCATGATAATTTGAAGTCCATGTTCATCCCCCGCGCCCTGCCGCCTCAGGGACCGAGACCTTCTTTCTCTGAGGCTCTCGCCAAACTGGCAAAAGCACGCTCCTCCGGCACACGTATCCGCAGGCGTGGCGGGTCGATCTTCTCAAGGCGGACGAGTACCGACGTTATCTTCAAGAGCCCGAACTCCTGCGCGGCGAGTTGTAAACGAGGAGCTGCGAATCTGTTGGGTGGCAGGGCGCTCCGCTATGAGCTGCACGGCTTGACGGCGGCAGAGCTCGGACGTGGCTTCGATCTGGATCGTGCGTTGAACCACGGGTAAAACCGACATCGACAGGCCGCGTCCGCATCAGGGAGCGCTGCGTCAGCACGCGAACCAAGCGAGCGCGCCTCCAGCGGCCGCATTACGCGGTCCAGTCATGTGTTATGAAAATGAATTGCTCTTGACTTGCGCAAGCGCCGAGCGGGCAATTCGGTAGGGAACCCTCCTACGCTGAAATCAACTCCACCTGAATCAGGTCTCAGTCGGCGCAACACCAAACCCATCGTGACCATGCGACCGGTCGTTGCAACCCCGAACATACCAGCGGATTCGGTGTGACCGCTTGTCCGTCATGGCGGGCATGTCCGTTGAAACATTCCCGCTCGCTTCCGACCTGCCAGGCTCAGCTTTGTCGGGCGGGGTTCTCATCCGCTGGGCGTTGAGATTTCAGGAGTTCCGTTCTTCTCGACCAGCGTTACCTGGTCGTATCGCGATACAGCGCCTTCACAAGACCCCAGGTTCCGGCAGCCACGCTCGTCGTTGTGTCGTGCGTCACGTCGATGCTGGCAATACCGACGCTGCCCCAGAGTGAGTCCTTGTCACGGAGAAAGACGAGTTGAACGATGTACTCTTGCCCCAAATGGACCCCTACAAAGGTCGCTGGGTCGATTGGGCCGATCGTCTCCCGTACCCCACCGCATTGGCTGACGCTGTTGGCGACAAGGGCGACCTTCCCCGCGGTGAGCGTAGTGCAGTTTGGAAGCGCAGCATTGCGGAGTTCGACGTAAAGGGGGAACGGCGTAAAACTCGTATCGATGGTGTGCACGGAGATCCTGATGGGGCCGACACTCGTGAGCGGCGGCCAGGAGACGCGACCCGTGAACTGGTAGAAGGTACCGCAGTCCTGGCCGACAGGGAGGGTATCTGGCTCGGATTCGCTGCAGTACGTGCCGATCTCGAAGTTGCTGTGCAGCTCCGTTTGCTGCGCTTCGGACGGAGATGTTGCGAAGAACGGGATAAACACGAAGATGATGGATGCTGCCTTCATGGTGCCCTAGTCCCGGTACAGTCGCTTGACCATTCCCCAGGTTCCCGACTCGATGGGAGTAAGCGCTGTAGATGCTGTCACACGTATGCAGTTGAGGTAGGTCAGGTTTCCTATCTCGGTACCAAGCCAGTGTGCGCGAATTACGTATCGATCGCCAACCTGAAGCCGTAGCCGAATCGGGCCAAAGGTCTCAAAGGGAGAGTCGCACTGGGAGCCTCCCCAAACCACCGCGATCACCTCTCCGGGGCCGTCGCAGAAACCGAGCTCAAGCGGCCGACCTTCGACGGGGACCCACTCGATGTAGATGGGGAAACGCGATGTTTTCCTTCGTTGTGCGTCCACCTCGATAGTAATGGGGCCGGCATACTGCAGGATTTCAAAGGCAACCCTGCCGTAGAAGGACTGCCATGCTCGCGGACCGATCGGGCAGAATGGATCGAACAAATCTCCTGCACTCACGTCTGAGCAGAGCTCGAGGCCGCCGAAGAAGCAGAAGTGCATGTCCGTCGGGTACTGAGCCCGAGCGCTGGTCGCCACGACCAGGCTCAAAGTGACGGCGATCAGATAAGAACGCACAGTAAGCCTCCGAGAAGCAACTCCCTCCTAAGACCGTGCGCTATCGAAAGATAGCATGCCCACGGGGACCGCGCAACTGACCGGCCGCGGTGCGCGGTCCCCGAAGGATGATCCCATCCGAGGGTACCTTGACCCAAGCATGAGGTGTCCTAGTCTCGGTACAGCTGCTTCACCCGGCCCCAAGGAATCTCCTCGGCCAGCGTCGCCGGATTCATTTTCCGGTAACCGTAGGGATCCTGGATCGCACGGCGGTTCTGCTCGACGTCCACGATCGCGTACTCAGGAAGCGTTTCGCCGTTGGGTCCCACCTCGATCATCCCACCCGTCGCGGCGACGCCGAACCAGTTGAGAATGGCATCCCTCTCGGACGCAACGGCTTCCGAGGTGGCCGTCTTGGAAACATCACAGTTGTTTACACCGAGCTTGGCCGACATGACTGCCAAGTCGGCGCCATCGAGGAAGAGCGAGGAGCTTCCGAATGGCGCGACGTTGCACTGGTAGTTGCGGTTGACCTGACCTCCATCAGAATCGAAGCCCCACACCACGGGCTGGCCATGGAAGGAGTAGTAGTGCGCCAGATCGGGAGCGTCCGTGAACCGCGGGCTCGTTCCCGAGATGTCGCTGGAGGGCCACTGCACCGCGAGCATTGTGGAACGCATGTTGAACTCGCATGGTTCCTCCGCGGCGTTTCTCACAATGAATCCGAAATCCCTACGTGCCGCGGTCCCGCTGTAGCGTCCACTTCGAGCCCGGTCGCTTCATCGGTGTAGGAGTTGACCTTATTCCAACGGAAAATGAAGATGTGGAATGCGAGGTACCGACCGATCTGGTCCGTGACTGGGCGGAATCCCCAAACGATCGTGTCGTTACCGATGCCGCCATGACGGTCCATGACACGCAGCTTGCCATCGGCGGTGAAGGGACCTGGCCCTGAGAGGGCGCTGATTTCTGGAAGATCGAGACCCTGCCCGGCTTGACACGTGTGGTACTCGGCGTCCGAGAGGTCCTGTCGTTTCTCGAAGACCAGGAGCTGCGTGTGGTTCCCAGCAAACCACGGCTCGTTGGCCAGCGGGCGGGAAGGGAAGACGGACTGTGGGGTTGGCGGCGACGTAGGGCAACCCTCGTCGCGGGAGAGGGTCACGTGCATTTCCCAATCGATGTAGACCGGGAGCGTCACGTCGAGGACGTTCGACCCACCAGTCAGTTCGTAGTCAGGCTGGAGGGTCGCCGGGAACCCCTGCCAGTCTGCCCCCAACGTCATCCCATAGAAGTGATATGGAAGTGGGTCGATCGCCTGACCGATCAGCGGCAGTTGGAAGTCTATGACGGGGTAGTCGTCTCCGCCCGCTGCGAACCCAATCCCGACGACGCCGACCGTCGTGCACAGGACCGCCAAGGAAGTCAGTATATGTCTCATGATGCATCCCTCCGTGAGCCGGACCAACCGGCCTGATGTTGCAAGTGAACGTCCTTTGTGGGGAGCAATCCACGAGTTCCGCTGGGGGCGACACACCCAAGCGTCGACTCCCAACTTGATGTAGGCAGAGCGGATCGTCGAATTCCGATCACGCTGAGAGCCCGGCCACCTCGAGCCAGGCAAGAGAAATTCTGCTCGCGATGGGTCCCGCTTACAATCGGGGTTGCACATTGTTTTGTTGTCGGTTTATTCCCCACGTCACGACGTCACGTTTGCAGTGTTGCGATGGAAATTTTTGCGCTTGGATCAGTGGCGTCGGCAGGCGACGAAGATCAAGTTGCGAAAGAGACGGCGCAGCAGCGGGCGCACGCCGGGCCCGAGCTCCGAGGTATTCACTTCGCGCCAGCGCACGATCTCGAAGCCCGCTTTGTCCAGCAGCCAGCGCAGCTCGTCGGCTGCGAA
>Ga0075418_10002316_pt1 | contig 21766 bp, 20 predicted proteins | sample SoiMetdeltSBSDD2_FD_81776 | JGI IMG/M metagenome (GOLD analysis project Ga0075418, IMG submission 81776) | Bulk soil microbial communities from a Populus tree surrounding site in Tennessee, USA - Soil MetaG P. deltoides SBSDD2 | ecosystem: Environmental > Terrestrial > Soil > Tree plantation...
AACACGGACTAACACGGACTAACACGGACCACGGACGAACACGGACCACGGACGAACACGGATTAACACGGATTCGGCAGAAGCTCCCAGAGTCAACTGGGATCCTGGACCTGGCGTGTCCTGCGTACCAATGTCGAGATTAAACTCGCAAAAAATGCGACGCCAGCTCGGTTCGAGCAGTAGATCGAGGAAATTACGTGTGGCTTACTTGTTGCTCACGCCTAGACATGAACCAGCAACACGAAGCAGATCTTCCACACGCGGACATTACCGATCGAATCATCGGCGCCTTCTTCGACGTCCATCGAGAGCTGGGACACGGCTTCTCTGAACTTGTCTACCGACGTGCCGTGGCAATGGTGCTTCGACAGAACAGGCTTGACGTCACTGAAGAGCGAATGATCTCAGTAACGTTTCGCGGGTCCATCATCGGTACGTTCTATGGCGACATCGTCGTCGCCGACGTCGTCCTTGTGGAAGTCAAAGTTGCGGCCGCTATAGAAAAATATGCCGAAGTGCAGCTTCTCAATTATCTGAAAGCTGCCGGAGGCGGAGTCGGTCTCTTGTTGAATTTTGGACGGGAGGCAACCTTCAAGCGATTCGCAATGGGTGACGATCCGACGAATAGCCTCCCCCTTCTTCGCGTGCAGTATCGATAATTACTCCAAAGGGCTATGCCTTATACGCTCTCTCGCGAGCCGCATCGGCGCGATTCTCAACGCCCCGGGGTACGATTGGGCCGCCCCACCTGTGGCGCGCCTGGAATCTTGAGACCATCTCTCGTCGTCCCTGTCCGTTTCGATCGATTGCGAGACCTCGTGCCGTGTTAGTCCGTGTTCATCTGCGGTTCTTTTGTCCGTGTGAGTCCGTGTTCATCCGCGGTTCTTTTGTCCGTGTGAGTCCGTGTTCATCCGTGGTTCTTTGTCCGTGTGAGTCCGTGTTCATCCGCGGTTCTTTTGTCCGTGTGAGTCCGTGTTCATCCGTGGTTCTTTTGTCCGTGTGAGTCCGTGGTCGTTGATCATCCGTGGTTCTTGAGCCGTGTGAGTCCGGATTCTGTCCCGTCTGCATTGCATCAGCTTCACATCTGTGTTACATCCACGCGCTAGCCTTCATACCGTTGAAGGATCAATGGTGATGACCTATCCATCACGAGGTACCACATGCGATTAATGGGTTTCTCGCTGTGTGCGATGTTGCTCTCCGCATCCATGGCTTTCGCGCAATTCGACACCGCAGCGGTGGTCGGAACCGTGCGCGACGGGTCTGGAGCCGTGGTGCCGTCGGCGAAAGTGACGCTGACGGCGATAGAGACCGGTATTTCCGTCAGCCGCGCCTCTGGTGCGGACGGCAATTACGAGTTCGCCGCGGTGAAACCGGGGCGCTATGTTGTGACCGCGGAGAAGCCTGGCTTCGCCGTCGCGATGATGGACGATGTGCAGGTGCAGGTTGGCGCGCGGCTGCGTGTGGACTTGCAGATGCCGGTCGGCCAATTGACGGAAAAAGTCGAGGTCTCCGCACGATCGCTGGTCGAGACCGATTCAAGTCAACGCGGCCAGGTCATCACCGGCGATCAAACGCGGGCGCTTCCGCTGATTTCGCGCGAGTACTCGTCGCTGGCGCTGCTGACCACCGGCGTCAAGCTGGGTGGTTCGTCGCTGACAACCGGCAACACTCCGCGCGAGGGGGCGTTCAACGTCAATGGTCTGCGCAGCACGACCAACAACTTCCTGATCGACGGTGTCGACAACAACGCCTATGGCACCAGTAATCAGGGCTTCTCGAATCAGGTGATGCAGCCCGCGCCCGATGCGATTGGCGAGTTCAAGGTGGTGACCAACAACATGAGTGCCGAGTACGGGCGGGCGGCCGGCGCGACGATCAACGTCAACTATCGCAGCGGCACCAACGCGGTTCATGGCAGCGGATGGGAATTCCTGCGCGATACGTCGCTGAATGCGGTCGGATTCTTTCAGCCCGCGACCGGAAAACCGTCGCTCGATCGCAACCAGTTCGGCGGGGTGCTTGGCGGGCCGATCCTGCGCAACAAGGCGTTCTTCTTCGGCGATTACGAGGGGTTGCGTCAGACGCGAAAGGTGACCGGGTTCTCGAGTATCGCGACCCCGGCGCAACGGCAGGGCATTCTTTCGGTCGAAGTGCGCGATCCACGCAGCGGTGTGGTGTATCCGGCCGGGACGCCGATTCCGATGACAGACTTCGCGCGCAAGGTTCTATCAGGACTGCCGGACACAAATCGTCCGGGCAACACCAATAACTACGCGGCCCTTCAGCAGTTCACAGCCGACTCGAATAAGGCGGGAGCGAAGATTGACGTGCAGGCCACGCCGGACATTGCGCTCTTCGGGCGGTACGGCTTCCGAAATCTCACGACCGACGATCAGCCGAACATTCCGCTCCCTTCGGGCGGCGCAGGCAATGGACACATCTATGCCCGCAACCGTCAGCTTGTCCTGGGCGCCACGTGGATTCCGAGCGGACAGTCACTGCTCGAAGCGCGCTTCGGGTATTCGTGGACGCAGGCCGGCAAGAATCCGCCGGCGCTCGGCACCGACAGCGCGTTCGATCAGTTCGGTCTTTCCGGGTTGCCCGCCGATCCGCGCATTGCGGGCGGACTACCGACGCAAGTAATCACGGGATACTCGGATCTCGGGCGACAATCGACCAATCCGCAGTGGCAGTACCCAACGGTCTACAACCCGAAGGTGAATTACACGTGGACCCGGAGGGCGCACTCGTTCAAGTCCGGCTACGAACTTCAGTGGATCAACACCGAAGTCCAGGACGTGAATCCGCTCTACGGCCGCGACACGTATAACGGGCAGTTCACACGACCGACCGGCGCGGCGTCGAACAATCTGTTCAACCTCGCAGACTTCATGCTGGGATTGCGCGCGCAATACGCACTGAGCAGCGTGCTGGTCGCGAATCTTCGACGCGACATGCATTTTGCATACCTGCAGGACGACTGGCGCGCCTCGAGCCGCCTCACCCTGAACCTGGGACTGCGATACGAGTACTCGACGCCCTACTGGGAGAAAGACAACGTGTTGTCGAATTTCGATCCGACCACCAAGGCCATGGTGCTCGCAAAGGATGGCTCGCTCTACGACCGGGCGCTGATTCAACCCGATCACAACAACTTCGGACCGCGCCTTGGTTTCGCCTACACGCTGACACCGACGACCGTGGTTCGTGGCGGTTACGGCGTCAGTTACATTCACTTCAGCCGCGCCGGTGGCGGTGACCTGTTGCCGATTAACGGGCCGCAAGTCATCAATGCGGTGATCAATCAGGCGAACGCGACGGCTCCGGGCTTCGTGCCTGCCGAGCAGGGGTATCCCGCCGGGCTTGCCGATCCATCGCAGTTCAACCCGCTGACCGCCAACATCACCTACATGCCGAAGGACTTTCACTCGAGCCCGGTGCAAAGCTGGCACATCTCAGTGCAGCGCGAGCTGGTGCACAACATGCTGCTCGATGTGGCCTATGTCGGCAACCGTGCCGACGACCTGCTGCTCTTTGCCAACTACAACCAGGCGCTTCCGAACAACGCCGCTGGCACGATTGCGTTACAGGATCGACGGCCTATTTCGAGCTACGCCGACATCACCTATCCCTTTAACGGCGGGAAGTCTCGCTACCAGGGGCTGCATACGAAGCTCGAGTGGCGAATGGGAACCGCACTGACCCTCCTCAACTCGCTGACCCTGTCGAAGGCGAAGGACAACGGGTCGCAGTCGCTCGAGAACTCGAACGGCAACAACCCGTCGCCGCAAGACTTCCGCAACCTTGGTGCAGACTTCGGCGTGTCCAATTACGATCAGCCGTATAACAACACGACGAGCTTTGTCTGGGCACTGCCCTTCGGCAAGGATCGGCGCTGGGCGTCCGATCCGTCACCGCTGATGGAGGCGCTCATAGGTGGGTGGGAAGTTGCCGGCATCAATTCAGTCTACGCGGGGGAGCCGGTGACCTTTACCTACACCCCCGGCGCAACATTCATCGTGTCGGGGATCGCGCAGGATTTCCGCGGCGCCAACAACTATCGTCCTAACGTCGTCTGCGACCCGATGGCATCGGGAGCCGATCGCACGATCAACAACTGGTTCAACAGAGCCTGCGTGGTCGCACCCACCGATCCCAGCCAGCCGTTTGGAAACGCGGCGCGTAACTCCGTGCGAGGGCCGAACTTCTGGCAGTTCGACTTCGCCGCGTCGAAGCGGTTTGCTCTCGGCGGTCCGGCGCGATTCGAGTTCCGATTCGAAGCATTCAATCTGCTGAACCGTACGAACTTCCGCGCGCCAAACGGAAACCGCAGCGCGGCCGGGTTTGGTACCATCACATCGACGCTCGATCCCCGTCAGCTACAATTCGGGTTCAAAGTGCTGTGGTAAATCGCTGTGCGACACTGCTGCTGATGTTGAGCGCATTGGCAGCTGCTTCTTCCGGGCCGCTCGTGATCGCGCATCGCGGCGCGAGCGGCTACCGGCCCGAGCACACGCTCGAGAGCTACCGCCTCGCCGTCGAGATGGGTGCCGATTTCATCGAACCGGACCTGGTGTCAACGAAAGACGGCGTCCTGATCGCGAGGCACGAGAACGAAATCGGCTCGACGACCGATGTTGCGAATCGTTTTCTTGATCGCAAACGGACGAAGACTATCGACGGTCAGTCACTGACCGGGTGGTTCACGGAGGATTTCACGCTGGCGGAGATCAAAACGCTCCGCGCCCGCGAACGGCTAGCGTTCCGTTCGCATGCGTACGACGGACAGTTTGCCATTCCCACCTTCGACGAAGTTCTCGATCTCGCTCAGCGCCTGGGGGACGCACGTAAGCGGCCGGTCGGCGTGTATCCGGAGACGAAGCATCCCACCTATTTCCGCGGAATCTCACTTCCGCTCGAGGAAAGACTGCTCGAGGCGCTGCAGCGGCACGGGTGGAACGATCGGGCTGCACCCGTGTTCATTCAGTCATTCGAGCAAGGCAATTTGCGTGAGCTGCGGAAGAAGACGACCGTCCGTTTGATCCAGCTTGTCAACACACCAGCCATGATCGAGGGAGAGGGGCTGAAGGCGATCGCCGCCTATGCCGACGGGATCGGGCCCGAGAAGCGGCTTGTGATTCCGGTCAATGCAGATGGCTCGCTTGCCGCGCCGACCGATCTCGTTGCCCGCGCCCATGCCCTGAACCTCCTCGTCCACGTCTGGACCGTTCGCACCGAGAAGGACTTCCTGCCCGCCGGATACCACGGCAACGTTGCCGCGGAATTCGAAGCCCTCCGGCGGCTGGGTGTCGATGGGGTGTTCACGGATTTCCCGGACCTGGGCGTCAAGGCGTATGTCACGGGTACATCGCGCTAGCGGCTGCCTTAGAGATGGAAAAGGAGAAGGGAGAAAGGAGAACGGATTGTTTCTCCTTTCCTGTCTCTAGACACATTCGCATACACTGCACACGCGAGAGGCCGCACGAGGTGAGCTCTCGCGCCGGGAGTATCCAATGCGTCTCGTTCTCGCGTGTAGCGCCCTCATTCTCGCCGCCGTCCCTGCCGCTGCCCAGGAGCGGCCGTTTCTCTTCCTGACGACGACTTCGGAAACGACCAAGCCGGCGGCGAGGCTGGATTACGAAGTCGGTGTCGGCGAGAACGCTTTTCAGAGCGACACCTCGCATCGGCCCGAACAGCGCTTTGGTGTTCATGCGACGTTGGGACGGATGACGTTCCTCGGACGATTTGGAATCTCCGATGTCGGCAGTTCGTATCAAAGTTCCCAGTCGGCGGAGGCGCTCTATTCGCTGGTTGCGCCAGGGCGACGCATTGCCCTCGCCGCCGGTGCTGGCATGCTGCACGAAGCTGAGGGGGTCAACGTCCTTCTCGCGCGCGTGATCGCCGGCCGGAACACCGATGCCTCACGGCTCTATGGAAACCTTCTGTTTCAGAAGCCGATGTCAACTCCCCAGCGCGACACTGTCGATCTGATCACCAGTCTCGGCTGGGCGCGGAAGCTCTCGCACGGCGTATCGCTTGGAGTTGAAGGAGTCGGCGAGGACCTCGAAGGGTTCTGGGAGGCAGAAGAAGCGGAAGGCGGCGCTCGACTCCTGGTCGGGCCGAGTATTCACATCTCTCCGTCCAAAGGACGCTGGCAGTTGACGGCGACGGGTGGTCCCGTCTTCCATCCCTCCGACACTGGCCGCGCGAGCAGCGCGCTGCGCGATCTTCCTCCTGACACCCGGGGCACGAGCTACGCCTTCAGGGTCTCGCTCTCGATCGGTCTGGTCGCGGACTAATAAGGTTCAGCTCACGCAGCTGTCGGCCGATAAACCTAGGTACAGATTGAACTTGAAGTCCGGCAACACCTGGGTCGGCGCGCAGCGTCTAAGTAATGAGGCGGTTATGTCAGTGAGCCTGAAGTTGTGTCCCAAAACAGTCCACATCGTGCGCGTCGAAGGCGGTCTTCGGGCGCCGGTCAGTCGAGTACTTCGTCACAACGTTCGCACCCTGCTTCTCCGTGGAGAGCGGCGGATCGTCTTAGACCTGTCGGCCGTCTCGAAAATCGATGCTGCCGGCGTCGGCGAGCTGGTTCGGACTCTGAACATGACGACCGCCGCGCATGGCGGGCTGCAGATTGTCAAAACGACCGCGCGAGTGCGCGCGATCCTCGAGCGAGCGAATCTTTTCGATCTGTTGAGTGGGGAGTGGGAACGCGAGCAACGGCGCGCCTGACAGTTCGCATACGCGCGAGTCCAGCCGCGCCGGGAAATTACTCTTGCGGCTCGTTCGCCATCTCGAGCCAATCAAATTCTCGTTCGAGTCGGTGGAACGCGTCGTCACCGATCTCGTCGTTCGCCCGCATGTCCAGTATGGTTCGGCGAGCCGCTTCGAGAGCCGCTCGATGCACCTGCTCGTGATCGATTTCCGGATCGCCGTCCACGCCGCGCGCCGCTCGCAGGTGTGACGCGAATTCCTGGCGGACGCTGCGCGCGACGTCCGAATCAATGCCGTCAACCGTCGCCAGCGCAGCGCGCATGGCGCGCTCGCGCGCGGCAGCCACTTCTCGCTCGACAGGATCGTCGTCGCGCAGCTCGAACGTGCGGAGCAGTGGGCCCAATGTGAGTCCTTGGATCACCAGGGTTCCCAACACGACAGCAAACGCCGTCAAGACGATGAGATCGCGGGAAGGAAAACTCGCTCCGTTGATCTGATGGGGAAGCGCGAGCGCTGCAGCGAGCGTCACGATCCCGCGCATACCCGACCATCCGACGACGAGGGCACCGCGGAAGGTTGGCGGGGTGCGGGACGGGCCTGCGCGCCGGCGAACGCGTCTGGCAACCAGGCGGTAGATCGCGTAGTAGATCAACACCCACGCAATCCGTACAGCGATGACGGTGAACAGGACCGCGCCAGCCACCCAGAAGTAGCGCTCTCGAACTCCTGGTTCCAGGCCGGTGAGAATCGGCCGAATCTGCAAGCCAATGAATACAAACGCCAACACGTTGAGCACGAATACCGCTGTTTCCCAAACCGCGAATGATGGAATGCGCATGCGCGCCGGCGTGAGCTCCGCCGCTGGCCGAGCCACGAATACCGCGAAGCAGACCATCGTCAGCACTGCGGACAGGCCGATTTCGTCGGCAGCGATCCAGATGCCAAACGTGGCGATGAATTGCAGGATGATCGACGTGGGTACATCGCGAACACGCATCGTGAGCCGCATCATCAGCGACGCGGCCAGGCGGCCGGCGACGATGCTTCCGACAACGGCGAGGAGGAATGTTGGAGTCGCACTTCCGATCGAGAAATTGCTCGTCGTGAGCGCCGCGAGCGAGAGCCGGTAAATCATGAGCGCGCTGGCGTCGTTCAGCAGGCTCTCGCCTTCGAGAATCGTCAAAATGCGGCGCGGCGGCTTGACGTGGCGCAGGATTGCCGTCGCCGCCGTTGCATCAGGTGGAGCGACGATCGCCCCAAGCGCAATGGCTAGAGGCCACGAAATGCTCGGCATCAGCGCGTGCACCACGATAGCGACGGCGACGGTGGTCACCGCCACGCCGAGCACGACGAGATTCACCAACGGCACCCAGTTCTCTCGCATATCGCGCGGCGAGGAGTCGAAGGCTGCGTCGAGGAGCACCGGGGCAACGAAAAGCGCCAGTGCAAGCCGAGGTTCGATGGCGAGTGCGGGCGCGCCGGGCACAAATGCCAGGCACGCACCGCCAATAGCGAGAAACACTGGATACGGGACGCCGACCTGGCGCGCCATGGCCGCGAGGATGACGGCCGCGAGCAACAGACCGAGGAGCGCGACGAATTCAGTCACGGGGGATTCGAGAATCTCAGGATCGGTCTCGCCGATCGCGTGAAAAGAATAGCGGATCCCGGATCCCTGACAACGGATCCCGGCTCGTAATCTAGTCCTCGTCAGGCCACTCGAGCTTCGGTTTGAAGTTATATCGGAGGAAGTGCTGATTGATCGTGGCGCTGTTCCATCGCGACACCAGCACCATGCGACGTGACTTCAGCAGCGCGAGGGCATCAACGCTGCGCGAGAATGTCGAGAAGTCAGCCCAGGAACCAGTAAACCGTGCCGGCCAACCGCCGCGGCGTGCGAGCGGATGATCCGCGTGACGCACCCCTTCTTTGCTGAATCTGTCGAACCCGCCGCGGAGGAAGCGCTCCAACGTGATCGGACCGTCAGACGGAAGATACGCGGCTTCGGCGTCTCCTTCGTCGCGCTCGATCTCCTGCCGTTGCCAGCCGGCGGGCATCGAACCGTGTTTGCCCCACTGAACGAATACTGCGGGCCGCTGTTCGTTCGCCGCCGCATCGTCTACCGCCGTCTGACCGCCGTCGATGACCCGTCCATGAAAGTACGTCTGGAGTCCCGCGAGCCGACGATCCTTCGTGTATCGCACCCACACGAGCTCGTGATCGCACGGCTCGTTATCGTCAGGAAAATCGATGTCGTCTTCCCAAAAGAAGTGATACGCGATCACCGGCAGTTCAGGATGAATGACGGCAGCAAAATCGCGTAACGCGAACGGCTCTGACCCGGCGACGAACACGCGTGGCGCGAACGTCTCCGCGAGCTTGCGCTGTTCCGCGGTCGGTTCCCGAGGCGGATCGAGCGCAAGAGTTTTTGCATATTCAGTGCTGGCCTCGTCAAGCCAATGGCGCAGATGAAAATCGACGCCTTTCTCGTGGTGCTCGGCAGCGGATTGCGGAGCGACGACGAGTGCAACCGCGAGAGCGGCGATGAGAAACGACGCCGGCAGCGTCATCCGATATTCTCCGCTGGCGGCGCAGCGCAGACCTGTGCGCCGGGATCTGTTCCGGGGTCCTGTATGACTGGCTCGCCGTTGATCGACAGGTAACTGTAGGTCATGGCAAACGTCGACGTGCCGACGATGAGCACCTTCGCAGTGGATTCCATGGACATCGGCACGCGCACGCCAGCCGTGCGCGCGTAGCGGCGCACGATTCTGACTTGCCGAGTCCAGATCGACGGCGGCTTGACGAGGCGCCCCTCGAGGCGCACGAGATCCGCATCCTCAGCCGAAAGGAACATCGCGCCTTCGATCAACATCGTCTCTTTCCGCCGCGGCGTGAGGCCAACGCGCAATAATTCACCTTCTGCGATCTCCGGCGCGAACTCATAGTTCGAGGAATCGAGCGCTGCGCGCGTGACGTTTTCTTGGCGCGCTTTGACCTCGCCCTCGAGCGCCGCGATGAGGGCTCGTTTTCTCACCGCGCCGGATCCGCCTTCGCCGATGATCCAATACCGCAGTGCGCCGTTCTCCAACGCGGTGCAGGCGTCGACCCAGCCGGTCATCGACCCACCGCGCGTCGTCGCTTTGAGATGACGCAGCGCGATGGCCTGCGTGACCGGGAGCTCGGTGCGCGCCAGAAAACGACTGGCGGCGTCGCTGCGCGGCGAAGGATCGTCTGTCGGATCCTGGCACACGGGCGCCGCCAGCAGCACGGCAGTTAGACTCCAGGTGAACAGCTTCACGAGACCTCCTCATGAGTGGCAACGTCAGCTCGGAGCCAGCGCTCGGGATGTGCCGCAGAGTACACCCGCGAGTGCTGTGAAGCAATGCCGTTATGATGGGAGTGACTGCACCACCGGTGCGCCCCGTCCGCGAGGAACACATGGCACTCATCCGACACGCCCGGCGGCTCGGACGGCGCCTTCGTCAGGCGCGGTTGTTCGTCAGTGCGCTCAAAACTCCTTATCGGCCTCTTCTGGTCCATCTCATTCCCACACGCCGGTGCAACCTCGCGTGCACGTATTGCAACGAGTTCGACGATCACTCCGCACCCGTACCTACTTCAGATCTCCTTCGACGAATCGATCGCCTCGCGGCGCTCGGCACCGGCATGGTCACACTGAGCGGCGGCGAACCGCTGTTGCATCCCGACGCCGACGCCATCATCGGTCACATCCGCGCGCGTGGCATGATCGCGACACTCATCACCAATGGCTATCTGCTGACACGGGACCGCATCAGGCGGCTGAATCGCGCCGGGCTCGATCATCTCCAGATCAGCATCGATAACGTGCTCCCCGACGACGTCTCGAAGAAGAGTCTCAAAGTGCTGGATCAAAAACTCCAGTGGCTTGCCGCGATCGCCGACTTCGACGTGACGGTGAACTCAGTGGTTGGTGGCGGCATTCGCCATCCGGACGACGCGGTGACGATTGCCGAGCGTGCGCGCTCGCTCGGATTTTCGACGACGGCAGGGATCATCCACGACAGTCACGGAGAACTTCGCGCCCTCGATTCAACCCAGCGCGGGATTCTCGATACTCTGATCGGGTTGGGCGGATCAACCTTCGATCTCGCCACCTATAACCGCTTTCAGAAGAATCTGGCGAACGGTAAACCGAACGACTGGCACTGCGGCGCCGGTGCTCGGTATCTGTATGTATGTGAAGACGGACTCGTGCACTGGTGCTCGCAGCAGCGCGGGTATCCCGGCATTCCGCTGGAACAATACGACGTGGAGGATCTCGAGCGCGAGTATCGGCAGGTCAAAAGTTGTGCCCCGTACTGCACGGTCGGCTGCGTGCATCGCGTCGCGCAGGTGGACGAGTTACGCCAGAATCCGCAAGCCACGCTCGCACGTTGGTTCCCGCCTGAACACGAGGCGACACGTCCTCTGAGCATCCGAGTGCTCACATGGGCGTTCGTCACAAGTCCACCGCACAACCTCTTTCGCAATGCAGCCGCACGCGTGTTTGGTGCACGCCGCCACGTCAGGCCCTGATCGCAAGTCTCGAAAAGAGCGTCGCCGTGGCGATCGTGAACGCCATCGATGAAGCGCTGCATGGTCCTCTGCCACGCGGCAGCGAAAGTTGCCTGCGGCCTCCAGGTTGCATCCACTGAACTAGAGGGCTCACCCATGTTGGCAACTAAAACACTTGCCTCCCTGCTCGACGAGCAAACGTCTGTTTTGCGAACTCAGCTGAGCGCCGTCTATGACGGCCTCGCGGACGCCGTGCACGACAGCCGTGTCGCGACACGAAGAATTCGCGAACTGCTGGCACTGGTGCCGGTGATCCCCGGCCGCGACGGCGAAAAGGATGTGGCCTCCGGTTATCAAAGGATTGGACGCGCGCTGGGGAAGGTGCGCGATGTTGACGTGCAGATCGCGTTGATCAAGAACCTCGAGGTGCATACACCGGAGACGGCGCCGTCAATGGTCGTCGTTCGACAGGATCACGAACAACGCCGGTTGAAGAGGATGCGACGATTGATCAAGACGCTGGAGCGTCTTGACGTTGACGCACTGCTGCATTTCGTCGGCGACGGTCACCCGGCCGGTCTTCGCACGCGACTCACGTCAAGGGGCTGGCAGCACCAGATCCGGCGGCTCGCCGTCGAACGCAGCCACACCGCCGTCGAGGCGATCGCGCACGCGACCGGCGTCTACTTTCCGCGTCGTGCGCACAGCGCACGCATTGCGATCAAGCAGCTCCGGTACGCGGGAGAGATTGGGCTGCGAGCCGGACTGGGCGAAATGCGATCCGCGATTACTGCTCTGAAGCGAGGCCAGGAGATTCTTGGAGATCTACACGACAAGCAGGTGCTTGCCGATCACCTGTCGTCTTACGTGAAACGCCAGGGTGTCGACAAAGATCATGTGGACCTGACACGCAAGGTGCTTGAAGGCGAAGTGATGGCGCTGCACGCCGATTATCTGTGTCGAAGAGAAAAATTGCGTGAGGCCTGCACAGACATTGAGCGCGTGGCTTCGCACGACTCCCACGTGCGGTCGACGATGGGTGTCAGTGCGGCGGTGCTGTCGGGACTGGTGTATGCGAGCGTCGCGGCCGCTCGTGCGCGCGCATCGTAGCATTGACCTAAGCCGCTTTTGTCCTCTCGCGCGCACACCGTTTTCCTTTGACGTCGCCTGTCTCCGTAGTGGCGTCTCGCGAGAATCGCTCGCGTCTGGCGAATCCGTCCGGTCGAAACATGGAAGGGTTTGACGAAAGGGAGGGAAGCATGTAGTCTTCCTCTCGGCACACGAGAGGAACATGCCGAAGACTGAGTATCTCCAGGGCGCTCTCGACCTGCTCATCCTGCGCACGCTTGCGCTCGGCCCCAATCACGGCTGGGGGATTCAGCAACGCATCCGGCAAGTGTCGGACGAAGCTCTCGCCGTCAGCCAGGGTTCGCTGTATCCGGCACTCCACCGCCTCGAAGCGGCCGGGTTGTTATCGTCGGAAATGTCGACATCGGAAAACAACCGCAAGGCCCGCATCTACTCGATCACCGCCGCCGGGCGACGCCGGCTTACTGTCGAAACAGAGGACTGGCGTCAGTTCGCGCTCGCTATCCGCAGGCTGCTGCAGGAAGGCTGAAAGAGATGGCACTCATCACAACGTTGCGAAATCTGCGGCAGCGGCGGCAAGCGGAACGTGAGTTTGATGACGAGGCTGCCTTCCATCTCGAGATGGAGATTGAGGCCAACATCGCTCGAGGCATGAGTCGCGAAGACGCGCGACTGACGGCGCTGCGTGCGTTCGGTGGCGTGGTGCAGGCCAGGGAAAGCGTCCGCGATACGCGTGCGCTGCGGATCGAGTCGCTGTGGCTGGACATTCGATATGCCGCACGAGCGCTGATGGCGCAGCCTCGCTTTACTTGCGCCGCCGCCGGGATGCTCGCGCTTGCGATCGGAATCAGCACCGCGATGTTTACCATCATCGACGCGTTGATCCTGCGTCCCGTCCCGTTTCGTGACCCGGCGCAGCTTGCGCACATCTGGATGGGCACAGACCGCGGCGGACGCAGCGTCGTTTCCCCGGCAGTGCTGAACGCGTGGCGTCAAAGCGCCGCGTTCGAGGCGGCGGAGAGCGCGATGCCGGGGACGGTACTGCTGCAAGTAGGGGAGACGGTCGTTGCCCGCGAGAGCGCCACCGTGACGCCGGGAATTTTCAAGATGCTGTCGAACGTCAGGACGCTGCAAGGGCGTCTCTTTGACCCAACCGATGGACGGCCGGGCGAGACCGATCGCGTACTTGTTGCCGAAACCCTCTGGCGAAGCGTGTATGGGAGCGACCCCGCGTTTGTCGGCAGCTCGATTACCGTCGATGGCAATCGCCTCTCCGTCGTTGGCATTCTGCCGTCCGAGTTCAAGTTCCCCTCGGCCCGAACCGTGCTGTGGCGTCCGACCGATCTCACTGGGTCCGCTGACATGGCGAAGGCGTATGTGAGGTTTGCTTCCAATCTGGCGCGCAGCGACGCACTTCGCCTTGCGACTGAAGCGGCGCGCACGGCAGACGGAAACAATGCGCAGTTGCGACCCTGGGTTTATCCGCTTGCTGGTCTGACCGACACCAATGCGACGCAGTCCCTGCGAGTGCTGGCCGGCGGGGTCGTTCTAGTCTTTCTCGTCCTCTGTGCGAATGTTTGCGGTCTGCTGTTGGCGCGTCTGACTGCCAGACGACGAGAGTTCGCGATGCGGGCGGCGCTGGGTGCGTCGCGTGGTCGGTTGCTCCGTCAGGCACTCGCCGAGAGCGTCGTGTTGGCTGCAGCCGGCATGGCAGGCGGCGCGGTGGTGGCTTGGGCGTTCTTGTCGGTGAGTCAGCAGGTCATCCCTGAGACCATGTTGCTTCAAACTTTGAATCCGCTGACTCTGGATGCGCGAGCGCTCTTGATGACCTCTGCCTTCGGCGTGGTCGCCATCCTCGTCTCCGGACTTCTGCCGGCCTGGCTTGGGACGTCGGTTCACGCTGGCGATTCACTGCGCGTGGTGGATCGTGGAGCAACAGAGGCGCCGGCCGCACGGATTATTGGTCGGGCCCTGGTGACGATCGAAGTGGCTCTCGCCTGCACGCTGCTTGTCGGTGCAGTTCTCCTCACTCGATCGTTCGTGAACATGTCTCAGGCCGATCGAGGGCTTCAGACTGACGGCATCACGACTGTCTGGTTGGCGCTCGGGTCAAATGCCACTAAGGATCCAGCCGCGCGCACAGCCCTGGCGCGAAGCGTGGACGACGAGTTGCGGCAGCTGCCGGGGGTGCGGCAGGTCGCCTGGTCCTACGGGTTGCCGCCTCACGGAGGCATGGTGTCGTTCGGGGACTGGACCTCGGATCTTCCCGGAGCGCTCGCCGTGAACCTCGAAATCGAGCGATATGTCGTGACCCCGGAGCTCTTTGCCCTTTATCAGATTCCCATTGTCCGCGGCCGCGGCTTCACATCATCGGATACTTTCAACAATGTCATCGTCTCGCAGGCCCTTGCAGCTCGGCTGTGGGGGGAGGGAGATCCGGTCGGACATTCGTTTCGTTTCATCGAACAGACGTTTTACGTCGTTGGTGTCGCACGAGAAATCCACTTCCCGTCGCTCGACCCTCGCGCGGATGTACCGGAGTTTTACCACCCGTACACCGAAGTGTCGTTCACGCCGATGGTGAGCCTGCGCTGCGAGCCGGGTTGCCCCGACACCGCCGTGATCCGACATCGCCTTGCCACCACTCACCCTGCCGTCAGGGTGCAAGCGGCCGACACGGTGGATAGTAAGTACCTCGCCGAGCTCGCCCGTCCGCGAGCGGCCGCAGCGGTTGCCCTCACGTTTGCAGTATTTGCGCTCACCGCCACAGCCGCCGGGCTTTTCAGCGTGCTGTCGTACGCGGTGACGCGCCGGCGTCGCGAATTCGGCATCCGAACGGCGCTTGGCGCGACTCCCCGTCGCGTCCGTCAAGTCGTTCTTCGTGATGGTGTCATCGTAGCGACGACCGGCCTCGCGCTGGGGACGCTATTCGCGATCACGCTGAGCGGAGCGCTCAGATCGCTTCAGTACGGCGTGACATCGAGCGATCCGCTCAGTTGGGCTATTGTGCTCGCAGTTGTCGCGGTGACGACGTTCGCGGCATCCTGGTTCCCGGCCAGCAGTGCAGCGCGATTGGATCCACTCGTGCTGCTGCGCGAGGAGTAGCGGTCCGCGCACATCCCCGCTTACCGTGAAATGAACGTGCCGTTGCGCAGGTCGCTCAGCGCCTGCCGCAGCTCCCGTTCGGTGTTCATCACGATCGGCCCATACCAGGCGACCGGTTCTTCGATCGGTTTTCCCGACACCAGCAGGAATCGGATGCCGTGATCGCCAGCCTGCACCACGACCTCGTCTCCACGATCGAAGAGGATCAGCGACCGATTCTCGCTCTGGTCGGGAAGGCTCCTGGTTGTGGCGCCGTCAATCTGCTCGGTCAGAATGCCCTGCGGCGCTGAGGCATCGCGAAACGTCCCGGAGCCGGAAAAGACGTAGGCGAACGCATGATTCGTGCGGTCAACCGCGAGCCGCTTGCGGTGGCCCGGCGCTACCGACACATCGAGATAGCGCGGATCCGAGGCGACACCGTCCACCGGGCCCTTCTTGCCCCAGAACTCGCCAACCACAATCCGAACCCTTGTGCCATCGTCGTCGACGACCTCTGGAATATCGGCGGCGGAGATATCCTGATAGCGCGGCGCCGTCATTTTCAGCGAGGCTGGCAGATTCGACCACAGCTGAAAGCCGTGCATGCGGCCGGCGCTATCACCCTTCGGCATCTCCTGGTGCAGGATGCCGCGCCCTGCGGTCATCCACTGCACGTCGCCGGCGCCGAGGCTGCCCTTGTTCCCGAGGCTGTCGCCATGATCCACCGAGCCGGCGAGCACGTATGTGATCGTTTCAATCCCGCGATGCGGATGCCACGGAAAGCCCGCCATGTAATCGTTCGGATCGTCGTTGCGGAAATCGTCGAACAACAGAAACGGATCGAACTCTGTCGTGTCGCCAAAGCCGAACGCGCGCCGCAGCTTTACTCCGGCGCCCTCGGTGGTGGCTTTCGATTGCCACACCTCCTTGATCGGTCGTACTGACATGACCCCTCCTGACGGCGGTCTTACGCTTGCGCGATGGCCTGAATCTGCAGGCTGATCTTCACTTCGTCGCCGACGAGGAAGCCGCCGGTTTCGAGTGCGGCATTCCACATCAGTCCGAAATCCTTGCGGTTGATCGTGGTCTCGGCCTCGAAGCCGAGCCGCCCATTGCCCCAGGGATCGGTCGCATGGCCCAGGAACGTGACTGGCAGTGTGATCTCTTTCGCCACGCCACGAATCGTCAGCGTGCCGCGCACGTCGTAGTTCTCGTTGCCCTTCTTGGTGATCTTCGAACTGACGAATGTAATCTCCGGATGCTTGTCGACGAAAAAGAAATCTTCGGATCGTAGATGCGTGTCGCGATCGCTGGTCTTGGTGTCGATGCTGGCCGCCTGAATCGTGAACGACACGGATGACTGTTCAGGCGCCTCGTCGTTGAACTGGATCGCGCCGGCAAAGTCGGCAAAATGGCCGCGAACCTTGGTCACGAGATGCCGGACCTGGAACGTTGCTTCCGAATGCGCCTTATCGATGGCGAACGTACGGGTAGAAGTAGAAACTGCGCTGGTAGCCATGTCTGACCTCAACTTAAGAATGCTGCTCTCAGTTTGTGCGTTCTTCGTGCGCCGCCCGAAGCGCGTCGAGCAGGCGGACGAGAGTAATCCGCTGCTCCGGCTTCAGACCTTTCATCAGGTGCTCACCGAGTTCGACCATGGGCGCGTCGAGCTTCTCGAGCAGCGCGGCGCTCTTCGGGGTGATCCAGCAGAGGTGCTGGCGACGGTCCGTCGGACATCGCTGCCGCTTGACGAAGCCCTTGGCTTCGAGCCGATCCAGCAGCCGCGTGATCCCTGGCGTCTGTTCAACCATGCGATCCGCGACGTCGAGCGTCGGCACGCCGTCGGTTCCGCCGCCGCGGAGGATGCGCAAGACGTTGTACTGCTGCAGCGTGATGCCATGCGGCTCGATGAACCCGGCCGCCTGACGCCGCACCAGATCCGTCGTCCGCATCAATCCGAGGAGCGCTTCCTGCGCCACGCTTTGGAACGGCCTGCGTTGTTTCAGTTCCTGCTGTAATCGCCCCATCGACTATTACTATACACGTCAATAATTGACTAGTCAAGTATACTCGAAGGACCGGTCGAAAGCGAGTTCGGGGTGGTCCAGTCGGGCGCTCGTTCCTATCCGTGTGGGTCCGTTTCTTCCGTGGGTCTGTATGATCGATCGATGGGTAAGCGCCAGGCGCGGATCCACGCCTTCAAGGATCAGAAATCGCTCGAGGGATGGTACCGGAAATACCACGACAAGGCCGGTGAGTTATGGCTCAAGATCGCAAAGAAGGGATCGGGGCTCAAGAGCGTCACGCACCCGGAATCGCTCGACGTCGCATTGATGTGGGGATGGATCGACGGACTCCGTAAGAGTTACGACGACAAGTGGTTCCTTCAACGCTACACCCCGCGGGGCAAGAAGAGCATCTGGAGTCAGATCAACCGCGAGCACGTCGGGCGGCTGACGACGGCCGGGAAGATGACCGCTTTCGGCCTCGCGCAAGTGGAAGCTGCCAAGGCCGATGGACGGTGGGCGAAGGCCTATGCCTCGGGCAGCAAGCTCGAAACGCCAGATGATCTCCTCGCGGCGATCGCAGATGAACCGAAGGCACTCGAAACATATCGCACACTCAACGCCACCAATCGCTACGCGTTGGCGTTCAGGCTGCACAACACAAAGACCGACGCGGGGCGGAAGAAGAAGATCGAAAAGTTTGTCGAGATGCTGAAGCGGGGCGCGACGATTCACCCGCAGAACGCGCCGAAACGACGACGGCCGTCGGGGGTACCAATCGACACCGATCGTTGAACGCCGCTCCACGCCCTCCTTCGCTCCTACCGACCGCGCCACCTCAAGCTCAACAGGGCGGCGGCGACCGTCGCCGTCGACCGCCGTTGAGCCTCCGTCAGCCGAAAACTCAGTGATCCCGGACGGGAGTGAGCGCACCTTTAAGAGGCGAGGAATTGAACACGCTGTTCACGTGTTTCTGTTGTCGAATCCCGACCGGGCGATCGTCTACAAGTCAGAGAGGATCAAATGGAAGTTATGAGAGTGGCAGATGCATCAGCGGCCGGGTGCCGTCTGAACCGTGAGTCGGCAACTCTCGGCCCGTCCCGCAACGGCTATCGTAACGAGGGGGCCACGCGGGGCATCTTAGGGCCATGTCCGAAACGAGTTCACACCGTCCATGTCGACGGCCCTCTTCACATGCCCGTGAACCGATCGCTGCGCCACACTGTCCACGCGCTGCTTCGTCGTGGAGAGCGCCTGATCGTGTTGGATCTGTCCGCCGTATCGAGCATCGATGCTGCCGGCGTAGGTGAGCTGATTCGGACGTTCAACATGACAGCCGCGACAGATGGTGCACTGCAGATTGTCAATGCGACCGCATGGGTGCGCGAGCTGCTCGAGCGCGCACATCTGTTCGACCTGTTGAGTGGCGACAGGAAGGTCGCCGAACGGCTCGCCTGACGGCGGTCGACGCGAGCAGTGTCACGAACGGCGTGCATGTTTCGGTTCGGTCCGATCGAGCAGCCGACGTAGCTCAGGCCCGCTCATGCCGGTGTTGTAGGGCGGTGTATCGGGCTCGAACTCCTTGCCGCGCGCAAGCGCGCCCACGATCACGGGATCGAATCCAGCGTCGCGAACGAGATCGGCAGCGGTCTGCATCGCGGCGGGAACGTCGCTCGCGAGCGGAATGCCGACTCGGTCACCGCGCCGATGCGCTTCGCTCTCCAGCGTCTTGAAATAGACCGAGTTGAACGCCTTCACCCACAGTGCGCCGGGAAACTTTGCCGCGGCCCATCCGGCAGAACCCTGCGGATGCGCAGACGCCTTTTTCGCAACCTCCCCGTCTCGACCCTCGTAGGCATTGCCGGTGTCGAGGACGACCTTGCCCGCAACGAGCGGCGTCAGATCGTGTGAAAGATCGGGCACCGCTTTGAGTGGCACCGTCAGCATGACGACCTGTCCGAACGTGGCGGCGTCGATGGCCGTTCCCGCAGATGCACGCGGCCCGAGTCGTTCGACCAACTCTCGTAATGACTCTGGGTGCCGCGACGCGACGCGAACCTCGTGGCCAGCGTCGACCCACAGCTTCGCCAGCGTCGATCCGATCATTCCTGCTCCGATAATGCCAATGCGCACGACGCGGCCTCCTTCGGCCGTCGCCTCGGCTGGTGCCGAGGCGACAGCATCACTCGCGAGTAGTCGTTACCGGATCATCGCTCCGACCAGCGGATTGAGCGCCAGTACCTGGTCCTGTGAAACGTTGACGAACGCCGGCGTGGGCTGCGTCAGGTCGGCAAACGTGATCCCGCCATCCTGGCTGCAAAAGACCTGCTCGACGTCGCGAACGCGCACGGTGACGACCAGGTTTCCGGCCTGGCCGCGGAATCGGATCAGGTGATCGTAACCCGGGAGAGGGCTTGCCTCGATCGTGCAGAAGTTTGGCTGACCGCTGACGTTCGCTGTCGGCACGCCCTGCGGGAATCCGGGAACGCCGGGGAGAAGCTTCGGCGACCCATTCTCCCGATCGGTAATTCCGAAGATCAGTGCATCAAGTCCGGGACCACCGATGAATGCTTCACTGCCATCGCCCGGAGCCCACAGATTCACATCATCATCCGGGCCGCCGAACATAATGTCGCTGTTTGGAGGACCGCCAGGTGCCGGCCCACCGTCTGGTCCGCCGAGAATGATGTCCTGACCTTGTCCGCCGTCGATCACGTCATTGCCGTTCAGCCCAAAGATGACATCGTTGCCTCGTCCGCCGATGAGGACGTCAGTACGGTTCAACGACTGGTTTGTGGCCGCGCCAGCCTGCACCGCCGGGTTGTCCTGTCTGTCGTCGTCGCTGCCAATGAGAAGCTGTGGTCCGTTGCCACCATCGATGAAAGCTGCCTGGCTTGTGCGCGCGGCTGCGACGAGCGCCAACGCCGCAATCGAAAGTCCCGCCAACGAGGCGGAGATCCTGGAACGAAGAATCGCTCGTAAGTACTGCATCAGTGGGTCCTCCTTTTATGGCCCCATGAAGACAGGAGTCCTCACGCGATTCATTTCATCGTTCGCTGCGCAACGTCGCTTTTCCTGCGCCGTCACGTGATCGCCGGCACCGTACGGGTGCTGTACGAGTCATGTGCGGGTGCTGTCGGTGGCTGTCAATTCATGGATATCCGAGACTTGACTCATGACGGCCGGCACGGCAGCGACAACGTTTGTTACCGGTGGTGACGGTTTCATCGGCACTGCTCTCGTCAGAATCCTGACACTCCGCGGTCATCGCGTGTTTGCTCTCGCGGATTCGGCGCAAGCCGCCGAACGGTTGCGCGCGAGCGGCGCAATCCCCGTGCTCGGCAGCCTGCTGAACGCCGGTGCGTGGCAGGACGAAGCAGGCGCCGAGTGGGTATTCCACGTGCGGCCGTACCTGGATCGCCGTCCACATGACGGTTCGCCCCGTGCCGCATTCGCGGCGCGGGCGCGCGTGGCAACCGATGCGCTGCTGCTCGACACCCTGGCTGCAGGTGCGACGCGGCGCATCGTTTACGTTGCCGACGCGTGTTGTTACGGGTCAACCAGCGAGCGTCCCATCACAGAGGACGCACCGCTGCACCCTTCGGCTTGCGGCCGCCGTTATGGGCCGGCTCTCGATCGTCTCGAGGGATACGTCATCGCCGGACTCCCGATCGTCACGGCCATGCCAGGACTGGTCTATGGCAACGGATCGTGGTTTCGAAAACGGATCATCGACCCGGTTCTTGCCGGTCGGCGAGTCATCCAGTTTGGCAGATCCGAACGCTGGGTTTCGCCGATACACGTTGACGATTGCGCACGGGCACTGGTGCACCTCGCCGAGCACGGCCATCCTGGACGGCGCTATTTCGTCGTCAACAGCAATCCGACGACAGTTCGCGAATTCGGCGCCGTGTTCGCGCGCATGGTGAACCATCCTCTTCGAGTGCGGCCTTTGCCCAGCGCGGTCGCCCCATTCGTCGCCAGTCCGGTTCTTGCTGAGTATCTACGTCGCACCGCCGTGTACTCGAACATTCGACTCCGAGGAACCGGTTTTCATTTCGTGTATCCGACGCTCGAACAGGGTGTGCGGCAGATCGTGGAGTCGCTGAATGCATAAGCTTCTTCGGCGGAGGTTGCCGCTTGCGCCTGACGCGAGTTTCGACGAAGTCGTCGTGCCGCATCTTGACGCGGGTCTTCGTCTGGCGCGCTGGCTGATGCGGAACGAGCACGACGCCGAGGATGCTTTGCAGGAAGCATCGCTCCGTGCCTTTCGCTATTTCCGTACTTTTTCAGGCGGCGATGGGCGTGCGTGGTTCCTCCGAATCGTT
>Ga0075418_10002317_pt1 | contig 21760 bp, 16 predicted proteins | sample SoiMetdeltSBSDD2_FD_81776 | JGI IMG/M metagenome (GOLD analysis project Ga0075418, IMG submission 81776) | Bulk soil microbial communities from a Populus tree surrounding site in Tennessee, USA - Soil MetaG P. deltoides SBSDD2 | ecosystem: Environmental > Terrestrial > Soil > Tree plantation...
GGCGGTGGTGGCGGCGGCGGCGGCGGTGGTGGCGGCGGCGGCGGCGGCGGTGGTGGCGACCCGCTTCCGCTCACACTGAGAGTGTCCTCCACGACGTGGACCAATGTGTCCAGTTGTGTGGCTTGATCACCAGCGGCAACGGTGACGTTGTCGGTCCGGGTCACGGCGATGGACCCACTCGGTCCAGTCGACGTGAAGAACAGCTGTGCGAGCGACACGACTCCGCCGGGCGCGCTGCCAGTCGTGGCCGCGAGCCAAACAACGAGACCTGGCGTTTGGCCATTCGTCGTGAGCAGTTCCAGCGCCCCGGCCTTGGCGCTGTCGAAACGCAGGGCCGCCTGACTGTAGCGGAGCTCCGCCTGGACGCCGCTTACACTCTGCGCCGGCGGGCCGGACAGATCGAGCGTCATAGCCAGCGTTACGATCTGACCGACAGCGACCGGGTCAGGCGACCAACGGTTGCGCAGCACATAGGGCCGGCCACCGGTGTTTGGCGTTCCGCTCGGGCAGTTGAGCTCGTAGCGCATCGCGACATCACCGAGCGCGGCCACGTGCCCACTACGTTGCGCGCCGTTCGCAATTGTGCACTGCGTCGCGATGTCATGGAGTTCGACTTCATACTCGCCGGGCAGGAGATTGTCGAAGACAAAGGACGCGCCTCCCGGCGCCACATGTTGCTGCCGCGTGACGATGCGCAGCGAGTCCGGCAACTGCGTGGAGTCGGCTGTTCCGATTAACTCAGCGGTGAAGCCATTGGGGTCCAGGCTGTCGCCGTCCACGACGGCGGTCACCGAGATTCGGCCGCGCCGCGGGTCGCGACACTCGATGTCGTAGTTCACGAGCGCGAGTGTGTTGAGGCCCTGATCGGTCACATCCACCGTGTCGGCATAGCGCCCCGCAAAAGCACAGTTGCCCGCGAGACCCTTGAGTGTCACGGTATAGCGTCCGGGCTCGAGCGGGCTGAACCGCCGCTCGTCTGAGGGCCCGATGGAGGCGAAGAGCGATTCGGGTTGGTTGCGGACGATCGCCGTGTACCCATCCGCGTCGATGCCGCTGCCCAGCGTGTGTGTGCGGACCAGGATGCCGGGTAACGGCGGCGTGCGGGTGCCTGCGACCACCGACGGTTCGGACGCGCCACCGAGTTTGGTCAGCGTCACGACGCGATAGCCGTAATAAGTGTCCGGGTTCAGGCCGGTGTCGAAATACGGCAGTGCGAGCTGCCCTGTGGCGACAGGGCGAAAAGCACCCGTGAGATTCTCGCGTCGCTCGAGGCGATAGCCGCCCACGGCGTCACCGCCGACCGGGGTCCAGACGACGGCGATCGTCGTCATGCTGATCGCCGACGCTTGCACGTCGCCCGGACTGGCGACCCCTCCCGGCGTCAGCGAGTCACGACACGCGACGAGCGCGACGACAACGACCACCCACGCTCTAAAACGCATACCCGACCTCGACTCTCCAACTCACGCCGGGCTGCGAGTACTGAGCCAGCACCGTCCCCGTGGCCGCGCGATGGATGAACTCGGATGGCTGGTTCGTGATATTCTTCGCTCCTAGGGACATCGACATGCGCTGGAACGGCTCCACCCGGATCTTTCCGTCGACCGTCACGCGCCCCCGCTCCAACAGATTGGGAGCCTGCACGGGAATCGCGGCGGACCCGATGCCGTATCGCGCGACGCGGTCGGAGAAGTAGTTGACGGCGATGGTCCCGTCGAAGCGCGCGGCGTTGTATGACAGACTTCCGTTGGCGAGCCACGGTGACTGACCCTGCAACGGCAGATCAGCCTCGAAATTGCCGTACACCGTGTCGATCTGGACCACCGATTTGACCCGCGTGAGATTCAGCGTCGTTCCGAACGGACCGATCGACTTCCGCACCTCGAGCTCCACCCCGTAGTCCTGCGCGTAGGTTGCATTGCGGTAGGTGACGAGACACCGCAGGCCGTCGGGGTAGGCCGCGGTTTCGACGATCGGAAAATGGAATCCTTTATAGAAAGCGCTGACCGCCAACAACTCACCGGGGCTCGGATAGAATTCCCACCGGACGTCGCCGTTGTTGATCCACGCGCCCCTGAGACCCAGCGATCCCGCATAGGCGCACTCTCCTACGACGCCTTGATACACGTTCGCCGTGACCTCGCGGGCGTCCGGCCGCGCCACCGAGCGGAAACCGGCGAGCCGGAGATTCATCCGATCTGTCATGCGGATCGTGGCGTTGGCGGACCACAGTAGGTCGCTGGACCGTTGCGAGCCCTCTCCCTCGACGTTCGTCGCCGACCGGCCCCCCGGCAGAATGCGCAACCGCCAGTCCTCGAATCGCACGCCGCCAACCAGGCGCAGCGCGGGGAGCAGCGGGACGTCGGCCATCAGATACGCGGCATCGACGTTGTCGTCCGCCCCGTACGGCTCGGCCTGACCGCCAGGGCTGTACAGGTCCATGATCCGCCCAATGTTTTCCGGCGCGAACACCAGCTCGGGCGGCAACAGGAAGGCCGGGTCGTTGCGCGACCCGGCTTCGGGAGTCGGTTGGAACCAGAACAGGCGCGAGTCGAAATCCCGCGCGCGGCGCCGGTACAAGCCGCCGAGTTTGATCTGGGCGTCGCCCGACTGACGCAGGCTCAGCGGAATCGACCAATCCACCTGCGCGGCAAACAGCTTGTCGGTCAGGAAGCGTGTCCAGATCGTCGGGTTCTCGAATCCGATGTCCAACTTCCCACCGCTGTAGACCGCTTGCCGGTTGTCCGGCTCATCCCGTCCCGCCAGCGCCAGCGTGCCCTTCCACTCGAACCGCGAGTTGAAGAGACCGAGGCGGTGATCGCCGGTCAGCTGGGTCTGCAGCAAATCTTCGGCGATGTACCGCACCTGGTACGCTTCGGTCACGCGGTTATTGACCGCCTCGAAACCCGCGCTTCGCACGACATCTTCCTGCGCCTGGCGCGTGTAAAGATTTTTCCAGCCGATCTTCGACGCCTCACCAAGGCCGAACGTCAGGTTGAAGACCCCGCCCCATTCGACTGATGCCCGACTGTCGTTAAACCGGAGCGCGCGGAACGGAGGGGTATTGGCATCGGGATAGAGGAAGTACAACCGGTCGGGATTGTACATCGTTTTTTCGGAATACGTCCACGCGAGGACGTAGCCCACGGGATGTGTCTCTCCCCAACGGCCGCCCACATTGAACTTCACACCAAGATCCGGTGCGGCTTCCCGTGGCGCCGGAGTCCACACGTTGCGAATCGATTCGGCAAATCGCTCCGACCCGAGCGTGCCGATCGCCGGCGCGCCCGTGGGAAACGCGCGCCGTCCGTTGTCGAAGCCCAGCCGGTCGGATGCCGATGCGGGCACGAGCGGCACCATTTGAAAGGTCGTCCGGCTGTTGACGCCCTGGGACACGTCGAACTGCAACACGGACTGCTCGGGGAACTCTTTGGTCGTGATCGCCACTGAGCCGCCCGCAAAATCGCCGGGCCGGTCGGGCGTGGCGGTCTTGGTCACGACGATCGACTCGAGCAGGCTCGCCGGGAAAATGTCCAGCGGGACGATGCGTTTCACCGGCTCCGTGCTGACCAGCTCGGCGCCGTTCAAGAGCGTGTTGCTATAGCGCTCGGGCAGACCCCGCACGATGACGAACTTGCCGTCGACGACAGAGATGCCGGTCACGCGAGCCAGCGCATCGGAGGCGTGCGCGTCCGGTGTGCTCTTCATCGCTTCGGCACTGACGCCGTCGGTCACGACAGGCGCGGACTGCTGGATCGAAAGCAAACCGGCCTCGGACGACGGCCGTGGCACCGCGACGGCCTCGACGCTCACAGCAGACAATTCGAACGGCACCGCCTTCAGTGCCACGTTCACCATTTCGGTTTGGTCCGCCCGCACGGACACGCTGTCCACGCGCGCTGCTTGGTAGCCGATGTTCGTCGCCTCGAACGTGTACGTCCCGACCGGCAGTGGCTCGGATCGATAGCGGCCATCGAGGTCGGTGCTTAACGGCGCGGGTCTCGCGGGGCCAATGATCAGAATGCGCGCGCCAGCCAGCGGGCGACCGGTGTCGCGATCGAGAATCCGGCCCGCGATTCTCCCAGTCGGCGCGGGCGGCTGGGAATCCTGGGCCTGGAGCGGCACCAGGAGCGCGCCCATCATCGCGAAAAGTGCGGCAGCGACTCGCGCGCTCATGTGGGCTGATCGAGGAACTGCCGAACGGCCACGATGAATGGGCGCCGGGCCTCGAGCCAGGGGAACTGGGGCACTGTGCCCACGAACACTAGGCGCGCATTCGGAAGGTGCGCGACCCAATCCTGTGCGGCCGCAACCCAGGTCCACCCCTCATCGCGCTCGTCCGCATGAGGTTCCTCGCCCTGGATCACGAGCACAGGCACGTGCAGGGAACCGAGCTGCTCGGCCCAATCCCAGGCGCCGAGCGAGCCCAGCACACGGCGATTGATGAGCTCGATACGCTCCAGCGCCGCCGCGGGAGCGTCACACATCGGCGCGCTCAATCGCCGGATAACGGCACGATCGCGCACGACCGTCGGGGACAACAGCGCACCCCAGTAGCGCCGACAAAACCCGCGAGGCTCCGACCGGTCCTGGCCGGCGAGCCGCGCCGCGCTGAGCCCGTTGAGCCCGGTCGTGTCTGTTCCGGCCGCGCGCTGGAACGTGAGGTTCCAGAGATACTGGGCGCGCGGAACCATGGGACTCACCAGCAACAGCCGGCTGACCCGCTCCGGATGCTGGATCGCATACAACGCGCCGAGACCGGCTCCCCAGCCGTGACCGATGAGCGTGAGACGATCCATATGAAAGAAAGCGCGCACCGCTTCCAGATCGGCGATATCAGTGGCGGCTGATAACCTCAGCGAATCGGCAGGAAAATCGGACCGCCCGCGGCCGCGCTGATCGTACACAATGACCACGTGATCGGTCGCGAGCGCGGCAAACGCCTCTTCGAGGTACCGACTGTGCAACCCGGGCCCACCGTGCAGGACGATTACGGTGTCGGATCCAACACCCATGACGCGATAGTAGAGCCGGTCCCGGTCCGCGCCGACGAGGCGGATGAATCCTTCGTGTGACGAAACTCGATCGCGCGACGCGCACGCGCCGAGCCGAAGCAGGGCACACGCCACTAACACCGTGGCAGCAGCGGCGCGAGGAGTCATCGTCCCCCGATGCTATCGCCGTTCGCACGCGCTAGCAGACATGAGTCGGTAACAGTTCAGTCACGCGTTGACGGCGTCGCGCGTTGCACCGTCACGTGACATCTACAAACGCGTGACCTGCTCGTGATGCGATCATCACGAGTGCGGACTACTCTGCGTTCCATGGATGCTGTCCCGAGCGACGTGGCAACCGCGGCTCCCTGCGAGTCGAACGGGCTGATCCTGATCGCTCACCGCGATCCGACCGCTACCGCGAGTCTGACGTATCATCTCGCCAAAGCCGGCTATCACGTCACCACGGCATCAAGCGCCGCGGATGTGCTGCAGGCTGCTCGAACTAAGTCACCGGCACTGCTCGTCCTCGATCCCGCGCTGAGCAATAACTCGGGTTACTACGTGCTGGAGCAGGTCCGGCGCGACGAGCAAACCCATGACTTGGGCGTGATCCTGTTTGGCTCCTCGCGTGACGAGATAGACGGTGTCCGCGGCCTCGCACTCGGCGCGGACGATTGCGTCGTCGTCCCCATTTCCGCCGCCGAGCTCGTGCTGCGCGTAGGAGCGATCCTCCGGCGCCGCGGCGCACTTGGCCAGAGTAACGGCCGGCTCCTGAGGGCGGGGTCGCTTGTCGTGGATCGCGCGGCTTATCGCGTGACCGTCAACGGCACCGAAGTGGCCGTCACCGTCACCGAGTTCAAGCTGCTTGCCGCATTGATCGAGTCCGATGGCCGTGTCTGTAGTCGCCGACAGTTGGTGGACCGCGTGTGGCACGTGAAGAGCATCGTGCAAACACGCACCGTGGACATGCACTTGCAGCGCTTACGACGGAAGCTCGGAACAGTGGGGCGATGCATCGAAACGGTTAGAGGCGCGGGATATCGACTGCAGATGATGCGGGCTCGAGCAACTGCCTGAGCGGATACCGCCCCTAGTCCGTCCGATATCGATAATAGCTCGCCGGTGGCGTCGGCCGCCGCCGCAGCACCTCCTCTGACGCGAACAACCGCACGAGCGCGAGTCCGACGACGAATCCGCCCACGTGCGCGAAGAACGCCACCCCACCCCCGCCCTTCTCGATGTCACCCAGACTGCCGAGTCCACTCAGGATCTGCAACAACGCCCAATACCCGAGCATCACGTAAGCAGGCAGGGTGACGGTGGTGATGTAGATCGGCAGGATGATCAGCGTGTGTACGCGCACTCGTGGATAGAGCAGGATGTACGCGCCGAGGACGCCGCTGATCGCCCCAGATGCGCCCACCATGGGAATGATTGAATCGGAGCTGATGAAGGTCTGCGCGGCGGCTGCGGCGACACCGCAGAGCAGATAGAAAACGAGAAACTTTCCGTGTCCCATGGCGTCTTCGATATTGTTTCCGAACACCCACAAAAACACCATGTTGCCGATGAGGTGGAACCACCCCCCGTGCATGAACATGGACGTGAGTATGGTCCAGTACTGCGGGACCGCGTCTACGACACACCGCGTCCCGGGGGCGAGCTCGATGCCGCTCCCCGGTTTGGCCCGCTGCAGGATCTCGCCGGGGATCAGACCGAGGTTACAGACCGACCGCGCGAGGGGCACCTCCGCACCGGCACCCTGCACAAGAATGAAAGCGAGGACGTTGGCGAGGATCAGGGCGACGGTAATAACGGCGGGTCGCTCGGTGGGATTCTCGTCCTTGTACGGGAACATGAGATGTAGGAGTTTGGAGTTGGGATTTATGGGTGGGAAGCCCCAGCCCCCAGGACCCTAGCCCCTAGCCCCTGCCTTAATGGCAGCTAAAGCAGGCACGATGCTTGCCTTTCGCGACCGCCGGCATCGGGTCCGCATCAAATCCCTATCAGGAGCTCAAGAATGGCTGAGAAGATCATCGGCATTGACCTCGGGACGACCAACTCCGTCGTGGCGGTTATGGAGGGTGGCGACCCCGTGGTCATTCCCAACGCCGAAGGCGGTCGCACAACCCCGTCAGTCGTGGCGTTCACCAAGGACGGCGAACGGCTGGTGGGGCAGGTGGCGAAACGGCAGGCGGTGACCAACCCGCAGAACACGGTCTTCTCAATCAAACGGTTTATGGGACGGCGCTATGAAGAGGTCTCCGAGGAGATCAAGCGCGTTCCCTACAAGGTGCTTCGCGGCCAGAACGGGCTCGCCGCCGTGGAAATCACCGGCAAGCAGTACACGCCCCCCGAGATTTCCGCGATGATCCTCCAGAAGATGCGCCAGACCGCCGAGGACTACCTCGGCCATAAGGTCGAGAAGGCGGTCGTTACCGTCCCGGCATACTTCAACGATTCCCAGCGGCAGGCGACCAAAGACGCCGGCAAGATCGCGGGACTCGACGTCGTGCGCATCATCAACGAGCCGACCGCGTCTGCCTTGGCCTACGGACTCGATAAGAAGAAGGAAGAGAAAGTCGCCGTCTACGACCTGGGCGGCGGGACCTACGACATCTCCATCCTCGAGCTCGCCGAGGGCGTCTTCGAGGTCAAAAGCACGAACGGCGACACGCACCTGGGTGGTGACGATTTCGATGGACGCGTGATCGAATGGCTGGTGGCGGAATTCAAGCGCGAGCAGGGGATCGATCTGTCGAAGGACCCGATGGCGCTCCAGCGGCTCAAGGAGGCCGCTGAGAAGGCCAAGATGGAGCTGTCGACGGTGATGCAGACCGAGATCAACCTGCCCTTCATCACGGCCGACCAGTCCGGACCCAAGCACCTGAACCTCACGCTTACGCGCGCCAAGCTCGAGCAGCTCGTGGACGACCTGGTCAAGCGCACCATCCCACCGATGCAACAGGCACTCACAGACGCCGGGCTCAAGCCGGGCGACATCGATGAAGTAATCCTGGTGGGTGGCCAGACGCGCATGCCGAAGGTCCAGGAGGTCGTGAAGAGCTTCTTTGGGAAGGAGCCCCACAAGGGCGTCAATCCCGACGAAGTGGTGGCGATCGGCGCCGCGATCCAGGGTGGCGTGCTCGCCGGCGAGGTAAAGGACGTTCTGCTGCTCGACGTGACGCCGCTGTCGCTCGGCATCGAAACGCTCGGCGGCGTGACGACCGTCCTCATCCAGCGCAACACCACCATCCCGACCAAGAAGTCGGAAGTGTTCTCGACTGCCGAGGACAACCAGACGACGGTCGAGATCCACGTGCTGCAGGGTGAACGGCAGATGGCCCAGGACAATCGGACCATCGGCAAATTCCAGCTGACCGGTATCCCACCCGCCCCGCGTGGCGTGCCGCAGGTCGAAGTGACGTTCGACATCGACGCGAATGGTATCTTGCATGTCTCGGCCAAGGACAAGGCGACGGGCAAGGAGCAGAAGATCCGGATCGAAGCGTCCTCTGGTCTGGCGGACAAGGACATCGACAAGATGGTGAAGGATGCCGAGGCGCACGCCGCCGAGGACAAGAAGCGGCGTGACGTGATCGAACAGCGTAACCGGCTCGACAACATGGTGTACCAGGTGACTAAGGAGTCGAAGGAGTGGGTTGATAAGCTCGAGGCCGGTTTGAAATCACGGCTCGACGCGGCCATTCAATCTTCGCAGTCGGCACTCCGGAGCGGCAATGCGGACGAGATCAGCAAGGCCCTCGAAGAGTTGCAGCAGGCCTATTCCGCCGCCGGCGCGTCGCTGTATGCTGCGCGGGGCGCTGGGACGGGCGGGACGGGCGCAGGCGCCGAAGCAGGCGCTGGAGGCGGAGCTGGCGCGTCAGGAGCTGGTGAAGGTGCGGCTGGTGGCGCCGCTGACGGTGGCAAGGAGAAGGTCGTTGATGCTGATTACGAGATTGTGGATGACGACAAATCGAAGAAGTCCTAACAGGGGCGGGAGGCGCTGATGTCGGTGAAGACGCGGGACTGGCTCAAGTTCGGGGCGTTGGTGGCGATGGCGTTTGCGCTGGGCCTGGCATTCGCCTCGGCATTCAGACTCCCGTCACGTGGGGAGGCGGCGGTTCGGACCGTCCTGCTGCAGGATAACAGGCGACCGGCGCCGCAGGCGAAGACAGCGGTCGATCTCGGCGACGCGTTCGCGTCGGTGGCCGAGCACGTCAAGCCTGCGGTGGTGTTCATCCGCTCGGAGCGCCGCGAACGCGTGTCGAGTCGGCGCCTGCCGCCCGGATTCGAGGATTTCTTCCAGAACCCGCGTCGCCCCCAGGTCGAGCAAGGATCGGGATCCGGTTTCATCGTTTCCCAGGACGGCTACATCCTCACCAACAACCACGTGGTACAGGGCGCCGATCGCGTCACGGTCCGGCTGTACGACAACCGCGAGTTCACCGCGAAGACGATCGGCACCGACCCCAGCACAGACATCGCGGTCATCAAGATTCAGACGACCGGTCTCCCCACTGCGCGCCTCGGCGATGCCGATTCGACCCGGATCGGCAGCTGGGTACTGGCGATTGGAAATCCGCTGGGCGAGGCGTTCGCCTTCACGGTGACCGCGGGAATCGTCAGCGCCAAGGGACGGCTCCTCAGCGGGCTCAACCAGAGCCGCTATGCAATTCAGGATTTCATTCAAACAGACGCGGCGATCAATCCGGGCAACTCGGGCGGACCGCTGGTCAACGTGCGTGGCGAGGTCATCGGCATCAATTCGGCCATCGCCAGTGAGACCGGGTTCTATGCCGGGTACGGGTTTGCAATCCCGGTTAACCTCGCCCGCACCGTAATGACGCAGCTGATCGCCACCGGCCACGTCGAGCGCGCGGTGATCGGCGTGTCGATTCGTCCGATCACGCCGGAAGACGCCGAAGATGCGAAGTTGTCGGAAATTCGCGGCGTGGTCGTCAACGACTTCACGGGCGACGACTCACCGGCGAAGCGCGCTGGAATTCTGTCGGGTGACGTGATCGTTTCCGTGGATGGTCAGCAGATCGAATCGGTCTCGCAGTTGCAGCAGCGCGTCGGCTTCAAGAAACCGGGCGAGACTGTGCAGGTTACCGTGGTCCGAAGGGGTGGCGTGCGCAAGACGATCCCCGTTCGTTTGGTGGCCGCGCCCTCGGCTGAAACGGCGCAGGTCACGGACGCGGGCGATGCCGCAGCGCGGCCTGACTCCGGGCCGATGGAGGAGGCGCTCGGAATCTCGGTGCAACCGCTCTCACAGGAGAACGCGCGCGATCCGGGGCTGCGGGCGGTGATGCGCTCGGGCGGCGGGTTGATCGTCACGCAGGTATCGCCGGACGGTCCATCCTACCAGCACCTCGTGGACGACAGCCAGGGCAATCCTGACATCATCCTTCAGGTGAATGGGCAGCCGACGCGGACACGCGCGGACCTGCGGCAGGCGTTGTCGAAGGTCAAGGCGGGCGAAATCGTCACGCTGACGGTGCTCTCGAGCACGCAGGACGGCTGGGGGCAACGGATCGTGCGCCTGCGCGCACGGTGATGTGTATGTAGGGGCGATGATGTGAATGGAGGGGCGATGATGTTGACGTAGGGGCGCAGGATGCTGCGCCCCTACATTTTTTTGGCTGCGCCCCTACGGTTTTCGGCTGCGCCCCTACGTCGTCTGGCGGCGTTCCGTGAGCATCAACACTGCTATCGCCGCCAGCCACGTTACGAAGAGCCCCTGCCCCACGAACAGCAGGACCGAAAATTCGTTGAAGAGTACCGCCACGGCACCGTTCACGAACGCCACCACCCACGCGGCCCAGGGCAGCCACCGCGGCCACACCGCCCCGTTGCGAATCGCCCAGCCAAACATGTAGGCCACGAGGCCCAGCATGAACGTCGCGAGACGCTCGGCGGCGAGTCCCATGGGATGCAGCATGTCGTAGAGGAAGACGGCGTGCGTGGCGGTCATGCCTGCGCCTGAAGCGGTATACGCTCGGGCGAGATGCCACCCTGCCCCCACCATGAACAGAATGTTGAGCGACCACACCGAGAAGGTGAACGCACCCAGGCGAATGGCTGCTCGGGCGGGAGACGCACCGGGCGTATCGTTGTGGCGCAGCGACACTCCGATCAATCCCGCGTACATGAATACGAGACCGAACAGCAACGACCAGTGAATCACGCGCCATCCGCGCGTGCGCGCGATCGTGGTGAGCTGCTCGGCACCGTCGCCCGAGAGGATCGGATGCATGAGACCGGCGACCCCGAATAGAAGAACGCCGAGCAGCAGACAAAGGCCATAGAAAATCGGACGGCGCGTGACCATCGAGTCTCCTACTGTTCGGATGCGGGGGGGCGGGCCTAACGATATATTGACCCGCCATGGACCTCAATCGGATCCTGCGCGAAGGGTTCATTGCCGGCTGCATCGGCGCTGCGGTGGTCGCCGTCTGGTTCCTTCTTGTCGATACGATCAACGGCCAGGCGCTCTTTACGCCCGCGATGCTCGGGAGCGCGGTCTTCTGGGGCGCGCACGATCCATCAGCGGTGGTCATCGAGCCCGCGCGCATCTTTGGCTACACGATGATTCACGTCAGCGCGTTCGTCGTGGTGGGCTGCATCGCCGCGGCGCTCGCGGCCGAAGTCGAGTACGCGCCCTCGACCCTGTTTCTCGTCGTCGTGGGGTTCTGCTTCTTCGAGGTGGGCTTCTACATACTCGTGGCGCTCCTCGCCAAGCCCCTGCTCGGCTACCTCGTCTGGTGGAACGTGGCGATCGGGAACGGTCTCGCCGCGCTGGCGATGGGCTACTATCTCTGGCGGGAGCATCCGAGGATTGGGGAGGAGCTGCGGCGACATCCGCTGGGAGAGACAGAGGACGGTGAATAGGGCCTCCAGGCCCCAGCCCCTAGGCCCCAGGCCCGTATACATCCAGAGGCACCACCCTATCCGCATCACCGCGAGCGTCCCAGCTCGACCATCTAAACCAGATCACAGTCATCACGATCCACAGCATAAGCCCACCCAACACCCACATCAGCAGCCCGCCGATCTGTTGGTCGTCAAGCGGTGACAGGCCGCCCACGCGGGGCGCCGCCGCGGCATAGAAGGGATAAAGAACGCGATCCGACAAAGCGATCAGCGCGCCGGTGATCGACATCGGAATCCCCAGCAAGAACAGATAGAGCATCTGCAGGAGATGCGGGAGGCGCGGCAGCTCCGGCACCGGTGAAAGCACCGGCCACCACATGATGACGGCCGTTGTGAGAAAGACGAGGTGTTGGACGATGTGAAGGTTGTGGTCGCGAAGCGCGGCTTCGTAGAACGCCGGGACGTGCCATAAGACGATGGGCGCCGTAAACACAGCGGCGGCGACCAGTGGTCGCGTTACCACTCGTGCCACAGTCATCACCCAGCGCGGCCGCAGTAGTTGTCGCATTACAGCGCTTGGCGTGCCGTACAGCAGCAGCGGAGGGAAGACGAGTGTCAGAAGCAGGTGCTGCGCCATGTGCGCGCTGAAGAGATAGGTGTCGGAGAGATTGTGTAATGGCCCGTTGAGCGCCAGAAACAGCACCAGGAGGGAGGCTGCAAAGCTTGCGACGTGCCGGCGGCCTGCTTTGAGACCCCCCAAATACACATAGAGCCCGCCCAGGAGGGCGAGGCCGGCCAGAACGCTGAGGTGGATATTCCAACGGTTCCAGTCCGGAATGTCCAATGTCCAATGATCAATGATCATTGATCATTGCTAATTGATCATTCCGATCACATCCCCGTGCGCAGCCGCACCGAGCCGTAGTAGATGAAGAGCAGGCTCACCACAACCGCCAACCCCAGGAGCAGCGGCCCCCCAAACAGGAACGTGAAGAACCTGCTGTCGAACTTGAGATGCATGTAGAACATCACGACGAGCGCAAACTTCACCGCGGAGAGGACGAGCAGGATGGGCACCAGCGCGCTCTGAAAGGCGGGCACGTAAAAGACCCCGACTTCGATCAGCGTGAGCATCACGAGTATCGCTGCCACTCGCAGGTACGTCCCTGTTGTTGCGTGCGCATGCTGCTCAGCCATCCGCCCCGAGCCCCTATTGAATCAGGTAGACGACAGTAAAAATGACGATCCACACGACGTCGACAAAATGCCAATACAGTCCGGTGATCTCGACCGTCATCGCGTTCGCGGGTCCGAGCCTCCCCCGTAGCGCCTGCACCCACAGCGTGAGCAGCCAGATCACGCCGACGGTGACGTGCGCGCCGTGGGTACCTGTCAGCACGTAGAAGGTGGATCCGAACAGGTTCGTCGTGAGTCCCAGGCCTTCATGATAGAAATGGTTGAACTCCCACACCTGCCCGCCCAGGAACACGAGTCCGAGGAACGCCGTCACGAACAGCCAGAGTTTCCCTTGCCGCATGTCGCCGCGCTGCACCGCCGCGAGCGCGAGCACCATGGCGAGGCTCGACATCAACAGGTCGAACGTGCTGAACGACGTGAACGGAATGTTCAGGATCTCGTGCGGATACGGTCCAACGAGGCTTCGTCCCTTGTACACGAGATACGTGGAGATCAACGAGCCGAAGAGCAGACACTCGGAGCCGATGAAGGCCCAGAACGCCATCTTGCGGTTGTCGAGCCCCATGAAGGTGGCGTGCCCGTGCGCGGCGGCGGCGGCGTGGGTGCCCGTGTCGTATCTCACTTACACCTCGAAGGGCTCGTAGGCCCAGCGATAGATGCCGACGATGAGGATGAGCACGCCCACGAATACGACCGGGAGGAAACGTCCCAGCGCGCCAATCGCCATAATTGGAAGCCCTGCAGCCGTGATCATCGGCCACCACGAGCCGCCGGGCACGTGAATCGGCGCCGGTGGCCGTTCCGGCAGCGGCTCCATGGGACCGTGCCGCTCCGTCTGCCAAAGGGGAAGTCGGCTCGAAATCGTGGGAATGACGGTGAAGTTGTAGACCGGCGGCGGCGACGGCATCGCCCATTCCAGCGTCGCGCCGTTCCATGGGTTGGCCGGCGCGTTCACCGGCTCTCGGCGCGTCCGCAGCATGTTCCACAGGAAGACGAGCGACGCGATGCCGACGAGAAAGGCGCCGATGGTCGAGACGAGATTGAAGCCGGCAACTCCCAGCTCGGGCGAGTAGGTATAGATGCGGCGCGGCATGCCCAGCAGTCCGGAGAGATGCATCGGGAAGAACGCCAGATTCATCCCGATCATCGTCAACCAGAAGTGGACTTTCCCCAGCCGCTCCGAAAGCAGCCGGCCGGTCATCTTGGGCCACCAATAGTACATCCCGGCGAACAGGCCCAGGATGGTGCCGCCGAACAACACATAGTGGATGTGGGCGACAACGTAATACGTATCGGTCTGCTGCAGGTCGGTGGGCGCGGACGCGTGCGTGACGCCGGACAGTCCACCGATGATGAACATCGCGATGAAGCCCACCGCAAACAGCAACGACGTCGTAAACCGGATCTGCCCGCCCCACAGCGTTCCAATCCAGTTGAAGATCTTTACGCCGGTGGGAATCGCGATCAGCATCGTCGTTCCCGCGAACACCGAGTCGGCAATGGGCCCGAGGCCCGAGGCGAACATGTGGTGCGCCCACACGCCCCATCCCAGGAACGCGATGACCACACCCGAGTAGACGACGACGGTGTAGCCGAACAGCGGCTTGCGCGAGAACGTCGGCAAGACCTCCGAGACGATCCCCATCGCCGGCAGAATCAGGATGTAGACCTCGGGATGGCCGAACATCCAAAACAGGTGCTGCCACAACACCGGGTCGCCGCCCCCCGCAGGCAGGAAGAAATGCGTGCCGAACAGACGGTCGAACATGAGCAGGACCAGCGCGACCGTGATGACCGGGAACGCGGTGATCACGAGGAACTGCGTGATCAGCGTCATCCAGGCGAACGGCGGCAGGCGCAGCATCCGCATGCCTGGCGCCCGCATGTTCAAAATGGTGACCACGAAGTTGAAGCCCGCCGCCAGGGACGCGATGCCCAGGATCTGCAGACCGAGCAGCCAGAAGTCGACGTTGGGTCCCGGCGAGAACTGGCGCGCAGTCAGATTCGCGTAGCCGAACCAGCCCGCATCGGGGGCGACAGACAGGCGGCCGCCGCCGAACAGCGGCCCCGCGATGAAACTCGCATTGAGAAACAGGCCACCGAGCAGGAACACCCAATAGCTGAAGGCATTGAGACGCGGAAACGCGACGTCGCGCGCGCCGATCTGGAGGGGAATGATGAAATTGAAGAACGCGGCCGACAGAGGCATGAGCGCCAAGAACACCATGGTCGTGCCGTGCATCGTAAACAGCTGATTGAACGTCTCGGCGCTCACGCCGATACCTGCCGGACTGGCGAGCTGGGCGCGGATGATGAGCGCCTCCAGGCCGCCGACCAGGAAAAACGCGAACGCCGTCCAGAAGTACAGCAGCCCGATTCGCTTGTGATCGGTCGTCGTCAGCCAGCTCTTCATTTCAGGCTCTGGAGATAGGCAACGACGGCGTCGAGATCAGCGCCTCGCAGGTTCTGCGGCGGCATCAACGCGCCCGGTTTCAGCTCGGGGGCGTTCACGATCCAGCGCCGCAGCCACTCGGTTGTGTTGGGGAACAGCGCGCCGGCCAGTGTCGCGCGGCCGCCGACATGGTTCAAGTCCGGGCCGACCTTCGCGGTCGAAATCCCCGTGATGGTGTGACAGCCGATGCACGCGCTGCGGCGGAAGATCTGCTGCCCGCGCCCCTCGGCGGAGCCCTCGGCAGGCGCCGCCGGCGCGGCGCGCTGGCGATCTACCCAGCGCTGAAACAGCGAATCCGACTCCACCACGACGCGCAGCCGCATGTTGGCATGGGAGGCCCCGCAGAATTCCGCGCATTGGCCCAAATACTCGCCGATGGAGTCGGGACGGAACGCGATCCGCGTCGTGCGTCCCTGGACGAGATCGCGCTTGCCGGCCAGCCGCGGGATCCAGAAGCTGTGAATCACGTCTGCCGACGTCATCTCGACCGCGATGTGGGTTCCGACCGGAATGTGCAGCTCATTCGAGGTGCTAATGCCGAGTGTCGGGTAGCGGTACTCCCACCACCATTGATGCCCGATCACCTCGACGCGCAGTGCCCCTTCCGGAGCGCGGCCGGCCGTACTGAAAATGGTGCGCATCGTCGGCACGGCGATGAACACCAGGATGAGCGCCGGCGCCAGTGTCCAGCCGATCTCGAGCACGGTGTGGCCGTGAACCGGTTTGGGCTCGGGGCGGCCGGGCCGGGCGCGGAAACGCGCGATCGCCACCAACAGTAGTGTCTCCACGACGAGGAAGACACCGACCGCCCACGCGAAGATGTTCTGGAAGAGTCCGTCGAGCTCGCGAGAGAAATCCGCTTCTGCGTGGAGCACCGACTGTGGGAACGGTCCGCCGCCGCAAGCGGTCAGGAGAAGTAGGACTGCGACGAGTACCAGCGGCACGGCGTCAAAGTAGAGGGGGCCCCGCAGTGCGTCAACGCAGACGTTATCTTTCGCGGCCATGACTGAATTATCGGATCGATTGCAGACAACGCTGGGTGACGCCTACCGCATCGAAAAAGAATTGGGCGGTGGCGGCATGAGCCGCGTGTTCGTCGCCGAGGAAACTCGTCTCGCGCGCCGCGTGGTCGTCAAGGTGCTTCCGCCCGACCTCGCGCTGGAAATGCGCGTGGATCGTTTCAATCGGGAGATTCAGCTCTCCGCATCGCTTCAGCATCCGCACATCGTTCCACTCCTCGCCGCGGGCGGCGCCGGCGAAATCCTCTACTACACGATGCCGTTCGTGGAGGGAGAGCCGCTGCGCGCGCGCCTCTCGCGTGAAGGCGAGCTGCCGGTGCGCGATGCCGTGCGGATCCTCAAGGATGTCGCCGACGCGCTCGCCTACGCGCATGCGCGTGGCGTGGTGCATCGCGACATCAAGCCCGATAACGTGCTGCTCACCGGACAGCACGCCGTCGTCGCCGATTTTGGCGTCGCCAAGGCCGTCAGCCAGGCCAAGACTGAAAGCGGACTCACGTCCGTGGGTGTCGCGTTGGGAACGCCGGCGTACATGGCGCCCGAGCAAGCCGCGGGTGATCCCAACATCGACCATCGCGCCGACATCTACGCGTTCGGGGCGATGGCGTACGAGATCGTCACCGGACGATCTCCGTTCGCCGGGCTTTCGCCACATCAGATGCTGGCCGCGCACGTCACCGAGCCGGTCGTGCCCGTGACGGATCATCGCCCCGCACTGCCGCCCGCGCTTGCGGGCCTCATCATGGCGTGCCTCGCGAAGAACCCCGCTGACCGCCCGCAGCGCGCCGAGGAGGTGCTCGCCACGCTCGAGGAGATGGGGACGCCGAGCGGTTCAGTCGCCGTGACGTCGCCTGTCGCGACGGTACGACACGTGCTGCGGAGACCGCGCAACCGCGTCCTTGCGCTGGTAGCAGTCATCGGCCTTCTGCTCATCGGCGGGTGGGTGACGTTACGACCCCGCACCGCCGCGGTGCTCGACGACAACCGCGTGGCCATCGCACCGTTCGACGTGCTGGATGCCGATCTCGGTCTGTGGCGCGAAGGCATGGTGGACGTGCTGTCGCGCAGCCTCGACGGTGCGGGTCCCCTGCGCACCGTATCCCCGACGCTCGTGGTGCGCCGCTGGGGCGACGGCCACGCCGATGCGCAGTCAGCGCAGACGCTCGGTCGTGAGACAGGCGCCCGGACGGTGGTGTTCGGAACGCTGATGTCAGCGGGCGCGGACTCGATCCGTCTGCAGGCAACCGTGCTGGATGTCCCCGGCCCGAACGTTCTCGCCGAGTTCGAGCTACGGGAGCAGGCGGATCGGATGGATCGCGTCGCCGATTCCCTGACCGTTCGCGTGCTGCGCGAATTGGGGCGCACGCGCGCGATCGGTGTGGTACGCAGCGCGCCGCTGGGCTCGCGCTCGCTGCCGGCGCTGAAGGCATTTCTCCAGGGCGAGCAGTTCCTGCGCCGCTCGGACTGGGATTCGTCGCTTGTCTATCACGAGCGGGCGATCGCGCTCGACAGCGGATTCACGCTGGCCTGGAGCCATGCGGGGCTCGCGGCGGGATGGCAACACCGCGCCGACGATTCCGTGTCGCGATCGTACAAACTCCGCGCCGGGAGGCTCAACCACGGCCTGGCGCCGCGCGAAAGCTTGATTGTCCAGGCCGAGTCACTTGCCGCGGTGGTGTATGCCGGGCCGGCGCAGCTGGGCGGCAAGTGGTGGTCGTACGGGCGCCGCCTGATCGGCACGCTCGATGAGGCGGTGCGGCGCTATCCCAACGACCCCGAGTTGTGGTACATGCTGGGCGACGCGCGATTCCATGCGGGCGCGATGAACGGTCTCCAGCCGCAAGAGGCGCTCGACGCATTCGATCGCGCCATCGCGCTCGACTCCGCCTTCACACCATCGTACGTCCACGCCATCCCGTTGGGCTTGGAGCTCGGCGACACGGCCGCCGCGCGCCGCTACGGGTCCGCCTTCCTGGCCGCCGGCGCGATGGGGCTGTATGCCAAGGGTACCGCAACGATTCTCCATCTGCTGAATCCCGCGACCCGGGAAGGGGCGGTGAGATTCCTCGCCGACACCGCCGATCCCCATCTGTATCAGGTCGTCTGGTTCGCGCTCACGCGCTGGCTCGATTCATCGGAGACGCTGGTGACCATCCTCCGCGAGCGCGTCGCGGCCGAGCAACCGTCGGATGAGAAGTCGAACCGGGCCGTCTTCGCCTTGCCCGCAGCGCTGGGCGGCCGCGGCCACATCAAAGAGGCAATGCAGCTTACGACGTTACCGGCATTGATCTCCCAGTTCGCGCTGCTCGGCGCGATTTCGCCCGACAGCGCGGCCAAGCTGGCACGGAGCTGGATTGGGCGCCGGGACGAAGCCCCGATCTTCATACCTCCCCTCCTTGCGGCCGCGCGCGACACCGCCGGCCTCACGCAGGCCCTGCGACGGATAGAAATGATCCGGCAGCGGCCGTTGCCGCCTCAAGCGCCGCCGATCGCGCGGGAAATGATCGGGTACCTAGTCGCCGCGAACCGCGCGTATCTGGCCCTGGCGCGCGGTGACAGCGCCGAAGCCTTGCGGCTGTTCGACGCGCGTCCCGATTCGGCGTGCTTCGGCGCATGCTGGATCGACGAGCTCGTCCATTCCCAGCTGCTCGCGGCACGTGGCCGGCTCGCGGACGCAGCGGCGCGGCTCGAGCGACCACCGACTGGATTCATACCGGGCGTCTTTCCCGTGGAGGTCATGCGCGCGCTCGAGCGCGGTCGCGTCAACGAGCGGCTAGGCAACCGGGAACGCGCGATCGACGGCTATGCGATGGTGGTGCGCGCGTGGCGCAGCGCGGATCCCGAGCTCCAGCCTTACGTCACGGAAGCGCGCGAAGCGCTCGCCCGTCTGAACGCCGAAGGGCAAAAGCGCACCAGCTAGGGCATCCCGCTGATCGACGACTTCGCGTCGCTGCCCTGCGCCGTGAGCACCGCCGTCGAGCCGTCCTTCCAGATCAGCTTCACGATTCCCGATTGCGCTCCCGGCGTAATCCAGAAGTCCGCCGACGTCCGCGCATCACGCAGGTGCATCGCGCGAAACTTGCCCGCCGGCACGCTCAGATCATCCCATGCGACGAGCTGCATGGACCGGCACTCGCGCGCAATTTGGGCCACGTTGATCCCGTTGAACATTTGGACGGTTTCGGGCGGCACCGTCATGGGCGGCATGTTGCCCATTTTCATAATCGCCCTGCGTATCCCCGCCGAAACGCTGCCGGGCCCACCAGCCAGTAGCTGGACAGTCATCTTGGCGGCAGGACGCGCCGGATCGTCGAGCGACACCTCGAACCAGTAGTACGGGACGCGATCCTGCAGCTCCGTTCCGACCACGGCGACGCGCGTCTTGCTGCCGGTCATCTGGCCGCCTCTCCAGTCGTGGCTCATCCAGGTTCCGAGCGTGAAGGCTCGGCTTTCGAGATCGCGGCAGGTATTCAGCTGATCGGGGACTTGTCCCCAGATCACCAGAGCAACCAAGGGTTGGACAAGGCTATGGAACACGCAGCACTCCCGAGTCGTTGGTGGACACCATTAAACCCCAAGAAGTATAAATTTCTTCGGGTTTTCGCGACCGTGGCGGAATTGGCAGACGCGCCAGCCTTAGGAGCTGGTGGGGCAACCCGTGGGGGTTCGAGTCCCTCCGGTCGCATGCTGGGGCCTAGGGCCTAGGGCCTGGGGCCTAGGCAAAACAAAACCATCAATTGTCATCCCCAGGCCCTAGGCCCAGGGCTAGGCCCCGCAGTTAGATTCTTCCCCAACATGCCCGAAATCCTTGTACGGAAAACTAAGGTCGAACCAGGGGAAGCCTCGCTCGAAGTCACGATCCCCCCCGACAACGTCAAGGCCGCCGAAGAGCGCGCGACGAAGTTCTACCAGGAGCGCGCGCGCCTGCCGGGATTCAGGCAGGGCAAGGTGCCGGCCGCCGTGGTCCGGAAGAAATTCGCCGAGGGGATCCGTGAGGAGACACTGCGCGAGCTGGTGCAGGAGAGCTGGCGCGTGGCGCAGAAGCAGGAAGAGTTGAAGCCGATTGCCGATCCCCACATCCATAACCTGAAATGGGAAGAAGGCTCGCCGGTCACCTTCGAATTCCATGTCGAACTGAAGCCCGAGCTGAAGCTGCAGCGACTCGGCGGGTTCCGGCTGACCCGGACGGTGCCGGCCATCACCGCGGCGCAGGTCGATGCGCAGCTGAACGCCATGCGCGAGCAGCGCGCGCCGTGGACGCCGGTCGCGAATGAAAAGCCGAAGCCCAAGGATCTGGTGGATGTGACCATCGCCGGTCGCGAGAATGGCGAAGTGAAAGACCCGCAGCCCTACCAGTTCGTGCTCGGCGAAGGGCGCGCCATCCCCGACGTCGAAGAGCGGATCATGGCATTGCTGCCTGGCGAGTCGGTGGACGCGACCGTGAAATTCCCCGACGATTTCGCCGAGGAAGCGAAACGCGGCCAGACGCGTGATGTGCACCTCACGCTGCGCGAGGTGAAGCGCCAGGAATTGCCGGCGCTGGATGACGCGTTCGCGCGGGAGATGGGCGACTTCGAGTCCCTCGAGGCGCTGCGCACCGCCGTCGCAGCGGACCTCGGAAAGGAAGCCGAGCGCGAGGCCGACGCGAAAGTACGGACGGCGCTGGTCCAGGAGATCGTCGAGGCGAACAACGTGGTCGCCCCACGTCCCCTGGTCGAGCGCGTGCTGGGTGCCTACGCCCAGGCGTACGAGATTCCTGAAGAGCGCTGGCAGCAGTTTGCGCAGGAATTCCGCACGATCGCCGAGTCTCAGGTCAAGCGCGATCTCGTGCTCGACCACGTCGTCGAGTCACAGCAGCTGCGGGCAACGGAAGCGGAGCTGGACCAAAAGATTCAAGAGCTCGCTGAGCGGCGCGGCATGAAGGCGGCCGAGCTGTATGCTTCGCTGGAGAAAGCCAAGCGGCTCCGCGATGTTGCGCGGAGCATCACCGAGGAGAAGGTGTTCTCTTATCTCCTGTCGCAGTCCACCGTGGAGACAGCGTGACGAAGAACGAGAGCCACATCTATCCGCCGTACATCATCGAGCGCTCCAGCCGCGGCGAGCGCACCTATGACATCTTCAGCCGGCTGCTGATGGACCGTATCGTGTTCCTCGGCACGTCCATCACCGACGATGTCTCCAACATCATCATCGCCCAGCTGCTGTTTCTCGATGCGGAC
>Ga0075418_10002318_pt1 | contig 21743 bp, 16 predicted proteins | sample SoiMetdeltSBSDD2_FD_81776 | JGI IMG/M metagenome (GOLD analysis project Ga0075418, IMG submission 81776) | Bulk soil microbial communities from a Populus tree surrounding site in Tennessee, USA - Soil MetaG P. deltoides SBSDD2 | ecosystem: Environmental > Terrestrial > Soil > Tree plantation...
CACAGCTGCAGCCAGGCCTCGAGCACGGTCTTCAGCTTCGCGAGCTCGCGCGTCTCCCACAGGAAGTTGGTGGCGCGCTCGTAGAGCTGGGTGAACTCGTGATCGGCCCACTTGCCGCCGAAGTTCTCCTCGGCGCAGCGGATGGCGGCCTTGCGCTCGTTGTTGCGCCACAGCGCGTCGACGTAGGCGGTCACGGCGTCGATCTCGAACGGCTGCAAAGCAAGGATCTGCCGGTGCAGCTCGAGTGCTTCGGGCGCGCGGCCCGCGGCCTGCAGCCAGGTGGCGCGCAGGCGCTGCCACGTCACGCGCTGCCAGGGCACGTCGTCGCCGGAACCGAAGGCACCCTCCAGCGAGTCGAGCAGCGCCAGCATCTCGTTGGGCGCGAGCGCGTTGCTCGCCGTGCCCAGGAGGTGTTGCGCCAGCCAGACCACGTCGCCGTCCTTGCGAGCCGCGAGTGCTGGCGCCAGCTGCCCCAGCAGCTCCTTCAGCTCCTGCTGCTTGCGGCCATACGCGAAGAACAGGGCGCGCACCCACGCTGCACCGGGCTTGCCCGCCACGGCCTGCTCGGCCGCCTGCCACGCCTCCGAGACCCGGTCCCACTGCTGGCTCTGCGCGAAGTGCATCGCGATCGCGAAGTGTTCGGCGAAGCCGGCGCGCCCTTCGAAGGCCGCCTGCTTGGCGGCGTCGATGGCTGGGTCCTCGGCGCCCAGCATGATCACGTCGTCGGTGCGCGCGGCGGCGGCCACCAGGCCCTTGGCCTCGTCGGCCGTGCACTCGGTCAGCTCGAGCTCGTGCCTGCCGATGACGCGCTGCTCTCCGTCGAGGGTCGTGATGTGGGTGGGCCACCACATGCCGGCCGCCTGCACGAACTGCTGAAAGCGCGTCTTGCCCGAGGTCTTGCCCTGGTAGAGCCCTTCGCTCTCGAGCACCACGTGCCGGCGCCGGTCGATCTTCAGGCGGAAGGCGTACTGTTGCGGCTCGGGCGCGGTCAGCGTCACCACCATCAGCTCGGCGTCGGACTGTTCGACCTTGGCCCGGTAGCTCGCGTAGCCGCGCACCAGGTCGGTCAGCGACAGGTCGCGGAACGGGAACGCGACCTCGGCGCGGTCGGCGGGCACGGCGGCGCGCTCGCGGCCCAGGCGCACGCCGACCGCCACGATGCCGCGCTTGCCGCCCAGCACGTACTGCAGCGTGGTCTGCTGGCTGCGTCCCATTCCCCGCACGAACCAACCGTCGGGGCCGATGCCGCCCTCGGCCCGATCCCAGGACGTGGCGTGCCCGCGCAGCGGGTGCACGTAGCCGCCGCGTTGCACCAGACGCAGGCCAGTGGTCAAGCCGCTCAGGACCTCCTGACGGTACAGCTGGGCGATCTCGGCAAGCACCTCGGCCGGCCAGTCCGGCGGGGGAACGTCGGCCTGCGGTGCTTTCGGCGGCGGCAGGTTGGGGAACAGGTAGTTGGCGGGCTGCGGGACGTAGTTGCCGCGCTGGTCGCGCGCGAAGTGCCAGTTGGCGGCGTTGAGCTCGTCGAGGCTGTCCCAGTCGTAGCGGTTGCGCATCGCCTTGCCCGAGGCGGCGCGTTCATTCATCTCGAGGCGCACCTGCCGCTTGCCCTGGTCGAGTGCGGCGGGCTTGTCGCTGGGCTCCGCCTCCGCCGGGGGTCCGTATTCCTCGGCGTCCAGCTCGGCGTTCTTCGCAGGGACGTCGAGCGTCTGGTCGCCTAGCTCCCGGTCGCCCAGCTCCTGATCGTCGCCCTGCTCCCTGAATTCTGCGCCGTCCTTCCATTCCGAGGCCGCGGCGCGCGAGATCGGCATGAGCCTGGCGCCACCGATCTGCCCATACTGGCCCTCGCGCGCGCCGCTGCCGAGCGCGATCGCCTGCACGTGCCGGCCCAGCGTCGCCAGCTCGCGCAGCATCCGCCGGCGCAGGTCGACGCGCCAGGTGCGGGCCAGCTCCATCTGCTGCCGCATCAGCTCGGCGGTCGCGCGTGCGCGCGCGTCGGCGAAGAACTGCTCGCCGTCGCGCATCTTGACCCGGCGCTGCACGCCGTAGCGCTCGCGGTCGGCGTCGTTCTCGAGCACCAGGAACGAGGTGAACGGCGTCATGATGCCGAACTCCTCGCTGCAGGCGACGATCTGCTCCTGGATCTCCTTGCTGCGGCCCTGGTCGAGCAGCGCGTCGATGTGGCGCCTGGCCCACAGCCGCGGCACGAACGAGTTGCCCTCGTCACCGGCGTTCAACAAGAGCTCGGCCGTGTAGCGCACCGGCTTGCCGTTCAGCACGCCGGTCACGACCACGGTGCCGCGCTGTGCTTCGCCGTCCACGCCGGCCGGCAGGAAACGGCCCAGCACGACCTGCTGCGCGTCGGCCGGCAGGTTGGGCAGGCGCTCGGGATAGACGCGCGCCGTGGCGATGCCTTCGAAGGCGACGGCGAGGTCCTTCACCGCCGGTTGCGCCACCTCGGCCAGCAGCGCCCTGGCACACTCGGCGGGATCGCTGTCCGCCGCGCGCACCGAGCCGCCGCCGATCGAGGCCAGTGCTTCGAGCACCGTGCGGTCGTGGGTCGGACCGGTGACGACGGCGTGGAAGGTACAGGTGCTGCCCTTGGCCCGCTCGCGCAGCCGCTGCGCGAGACCGTCGTCTCCGGCGCCGTTCGTGGCGATGCCGTCGCCCACGTAGACGACGGTCGTGCCCGCCTTGGCGGAGGCCATGGCCTGGCCCACGGCGAGCTCGAGGTCGGTCCAGCCCAGCGAGGGTCGTTGTTCGACGAACTGCATGGCCGCTTGCACCCCCTTCTCGTCGGCCGCCATCTCCTCCTCGCGCAGCCAGCGCGCGGTGACGTCGCAGGTCATCAGGCGGAAGCGGTCCTTCTGTCCGAGGCAGCCGAGCAGCGCGGTTAGGAAGCTCTGCTGCGCGCTCCTCGCGGCCTGGTCCATGGACCCCGACGTGTCGGCGATCAGCAAGAGGTCGAGCGGCGCTCCCTCGGGCACCAGTTGCCGCTGCAGCACACCGTCGGCGCCGGGCGGCGACAGCAGCAGCATGAAGTAGCCGTCGGCTCCGCGCCGGTGCGGCACGACCGTGAGGCCCTGCGTACGGCCCAGCCCGATCTGCACCTCGAAGTCGCGATCCGGGGCGAACTCGCTCGCGGTGAACTCCACCGACGCCGAGTTCCCGGTCTTGCGCACGCGCGCCTCGTGGCTCTTGCACTCGACCTTCTCGATCGGCACCGTCGAGCTGGCCACCACCTGGATCGACAGCTCGCGCAGCGGGTGCTTGCGCAGCATCTCGCTGCGCAGCGCGTAGCGGTAGCGGACCTGTGTGCCCTCGAGCGGCAGCACCTGCGTGTAGCTGATCCGGATGCGCTTCTCGGAGTGTGCCCAGATCGGGAACACCCGCGCCTTGAACATGTTGCCGCCCGACCACTCCAGCAGGCCCGGGTCCTTCCGGTTGCGCAGGATGTCCTCGTAGATGGCGCGCGCGCGCTGCTTCTCGACGATGTCGGCCTCGACCAGCTCGTCGCCGATCCACATGCCAAAGCCGCTGATCGAGGCGTCGCCGGGCAGCGGGAAGAGGAACTGTCCCTCGAGAGTGCTGTTGGTCGTGTTGACGAACGACTCCTCGATGGTGGTGCGCGCGATCTGGTCGTGGACCTCGACGGTCACCTTGTGGTAGCCGACGTTCAGCGCCACGTCGCGGCCGTCGACCTGGGCGATCAGCGAGCCCATCCACTCGTCGGTCGTGGAGGAGCGGTAGCCGAGCAGCCAGGCCGGCGCCTGCTTCAGCTCGGTGCTCTTCTGGCCGTCGCTGCGCAGCACGAGCGCCTTGTCGATCGCGCGTTCGAAGCCGGGGCCGCTCAGCTTCACCGCGTGCACGCCGCCCTTCACCTCGACTTCACCCTTGTTCAGCCGGAGCGCCGAGTTCGTCGTCAGCTCGACCAGGCTGCCGGGGCCGAGGATGAAGCTGCCGCCGCCCACCAGCTCCACTTCCACCGCGTTGGCGCCCCGCGCTTCGGTCCGCACCTGATCGCCCGGCTGAAGGCGGGCCCGGTCGTGGAGCGGCGTCCATCGCTCGCGGCCGACGGGTCGCACCAACGCCGTGCCCTGCCGGTCGAGCACCACTCCCACCGTGCCGTCCTGCGCGAGCTGCGTGCGTGGGGGCTGCTGCGGGTCCTGGGGCGTGAGGAACAGCGTGAAGCCAACGAGCAACGACGGGGACATCAGACGCATCGACGGACCTCTCTCCGGGAAATGGCGGCGCAGGGACGTGCTCAAACAGATCTGGTTCCGTATCGACTGGCCGCGGCCGGCCGCTGCAGGCGATGAGCCCCCTGCCACCGCCGGTTCCGGTGCGGGCTCGTGTTCTGGGACGACGTGGCGCCGCCATCCGTGTCACGAAGTCCCGATGCGCCAGGACCGCGCGCTGATCGGACGCCATCCGGGGGCACGCACCCGAGATGCTGCGCGGGCTCGTCGGGATGCCGACCACGGCGCGTGCGAACCGAGCTTGCAGGCGCAGGACCACGAGGAGTGCAAGCTCAAGTTGAGTGCCTTCCATGAGAAGGCCGTGATCGTCAAGCGACGTTTCGTCGTCTCCGGCCGCGAAAGAAGGACACCGTCCGCCGTGCTTCCATCCGCACTCTGATTGGACCGTTCGCGGTCCGGTGCATGCTGGGGTCCGCGTTTGCCGAGGCGACGAGCGGAGCTCATCGATCAACCTTGTTCGTTCGTTGGCGTTGTCGCGACGGATTCTGGTGCGGGCGGTGTCGGGGTACTCGAGCGGCGAGCCAGAGGGCAGGGCAAGCCGCGGCCGCGGGCCGGGGCCGTGGCGTTCCTGACAACAGCGCCGCGCAGGGCGCTCGCGCGCCCCGGAAGTCAACCCTCGAACAAGTCGCCCGCGAGGTACTTCAGGCCCGTATCCACCGCGACAGTCGCCACTGCCTTCCCCGCGCCGAGCTCACGCGCGAGGCCAATCGCCGCCAGGATGTTCAACGCACTGGACGTGCCCACGAGCAAGCTTTCCTCGCGCGCCAGCTGTCGCGCCATCGCCCGCGCGTCGTCTTCAGAAACGGCGCGCGCCTCGTCGTACGGCTTCCCCGCCATGTGCGGAGGAACGCGACCGGTGGCGATGCCCTCCACGCGATGCGCGCCGGCGCGGCCTTCCGTCATGGCCGGCGACGACTCCGGTTCCAGCGCGACGATCCGCGCACGGCTGCCTCCTTGACGCAGCGCGCGGATGACGCCCGCGAGCATGCCGCCCGTCCCGACTGCGCCGCAGTACGCATCGAGGCGGCCGCCCGTCTGCTCCAGCAGCTCGGCGCCAATCCCCGCGTAGCCATCGAGCGCGTCAGCGTTGTTGAACTGATCGGTCCAGAACGTGCCGGGCTCAGCCGCAAGCACCGCAATCTGCGCCCTGAATCGTTCGAAGAGCGTGGGCGTCACCCTGCCGCCCTCGCTCGGCACAATCCGGAGCTCCGCGCCCAGCGCCCGCATGGTCCGCAGCTTCTCCTCGGCGAAGGCGTCGGACGACAGCAGAAGGCAGCGGTAGCCTTTCGCGCTGCACACCATCGCAAGCGACGACCCGGTGCTGCCGCCGGTGAACTCCACCACGCGCATGCCCGGCTTCAGCACGCCGCGCTTCTCGGCACCTTCGATCATCGCGAGCGCCATGCGGTCCTTGTAGGAACCGGTCGGATTGTAGAACTCGAGTTTGACCAGCACGTCTGCCGCGCCGGCCGGCACGACCTTGCCCAGTCGCACGACGGGTGTGCTGCCGATCGCGGAGAGAACAGAGGAGGAGATTGTCATGGTCGATGCCTACGGTAGAGCGACCTGCGGGCCCCGAACAACCTGGAGCCCCAGCGCATCGACAGAAAGCCCAACATGATCAGCAGGATCAGCGCCACGGCGCCGCTCTGCCTGTGCGCGAGCGCTGGCAAGTCGGCGTACACGCGTCCGATCAACGCGTCCCACGCTTCGCGCTTGCCGTTCTGGATGTCGGCGAGCAGCACGCTGACGTCGAGCTTCGGCGGGTAGTCGTGCGCGGCGAGACGCATCGCGGATTCGGGGGCGCCATTGTGCGCCGAGCTCGCACCCGTGCACTGCGGCGACCGCGAACGTCGCGTCAGCGCCCGCGCCTGGCCTTGAGGTGCAGCATCCTGCCATTGAGCGCGAAGGAGCGGCCCGCGCCCGACGAAGCGCGCTCGAAGGTGAGCACGTATTCCTCGGGCGGGTGCGAGGTCGCATCGCTGTAGGCGAACTCCGTCGCCGAGCGCGGCCGGTAGCGCGCCGCCTCGGGCAGGCCGCCGTCGATGCTCCAACCGTTGAGCACGCCGTCCTTCCACGACAGCGTCCAAACCACCGTCCTGCGCTCGTGGACGAGCTGCACCAGCGTGCTCGCGTTGCCGCAAGAGCCGAGCACGCGTTGCTCGGTCAACTTGCCGCGCTCGTCGCTCCAGGTCGCCCAGACCTTGATCATCTGGTCGCTCCAGCCGGGCCACTGCGTGCTCAAGAGCTCGTGCGCCGCGCGCGCATCGGCGGTCGCGAGCGCATCGGAGACGCGCTCGGCGCGCTTCTCGAGCTCGCGGTTCTTGTCGAGCTTCGCGCCGCCGGCGACGAGCGCAGTCACCGCTTCGGTACTGGGCTCGAGCACGAGCGCGTCGCCGTCGACGCGCACCGTGAGATTTCCGCCCTGCGACAGCTCGTAGTCGCCGGCGAGCGAGTCGAGCTGGGCCGAAGGGAGCGTCACCGTCGCCTCGACCGCTTGTCGACCGGCAGCGATCGATGCCAGTCGACTCGCAGCCGCATCGCTGCGGCCGCGGTCGTTGCACAGCACGATCACGCGCAGGTCGTCGGCGAGGTAGTGCGTGAAAGAAGCCTCGAAACCGCGCGTCGTGCCACCGTGCGTGATGACCTTGTCGTGCACAGGGTTCTCGCGGACCCACCAGCCGTACGCGTAGTCGAGCAGGAACGGCTTGAAGAGCTGCTCGCGCGAGGCCTTCGAGAGCACGACGTCGCTCTGCAGCGTCTTTGACCAACGCAACAGATCGCCGGTCGTCGACAGCGCACCGCCGCAGCCGCGCAAGCCCCACGAGTACCAGCCGAGCTCGGCCGGCCCGTACGCGACCTTGCCGTCGTAGCCGCACGCCGTGCGCTCGGTGTCGATGCCGTCCGTGCGCAGGAAACCGCTCGACTTCAGTCCCGCCGGCTCGAACAGGTGCGCGCGAACGTAGTTCTCGTAGCGCTCGCCCGAGGCGATCTCGACGACCGCGCCGAGCAGCATGTAGCCGACGTTGTTGTAGACGAACTCCGCGCCCGGCTTCGACTTCATCGGCGCAGCCAGCGCCTTGCGCACGAGCTCGTCGCGTTGCGTCGTCGCGGAGCCGACCCCCACGTCATTGGGCAAGCCGGATGTGTGCGTCAGCAAGTCGTGCAGTTGGATCCCGCGCTTGTTCGCGGGCACTTGCTCGAAAAAGCGCTCGAGCGTGTCTTTCACCGACAGCTTCTTCTGCTCCTGCAACTTCAGGATCGCCGTCGCCGTGAACTGCTTGGTGATCGATCCGATGTCGAAGATCGTGTCGCTGCGGTTGAGCTTGCCGTGCGCGCGATCGCCAAGCCCGCAGCCTCGGTCGAGCAACACGTCGTCGCCGATCGCGACCAGCACCGAGCCCGAGAAGCCGGCCTCGGCCATTTCGTCGAGCGCGCGCGAGAGCTGCGCGGCGCACTCGTCGCGTGTCGGTTTCGCCTTTTCCTGCGCGAACACGGACGCAGCAGCAACCGTTGCGATCAGCACGGAAACGACACACCTGCGAGCGATCTGCATGGGCGGGTCTTCGATCAAGTCCGATGCGTGCCTCGGTCACCGGTCCGGGCGACAAGCATAGGCAGTCCGAAGCGGCGTGTCACCGGCGTGGACGAGTCAACCGGCGCGCTGCTGAGCTTTCGCGAACTGCGGCGTAGTCCACCGGCGCGATCCTGGAGACGCAGTTCGCGATCCCCGACGCGCTGTCGATCGTGGGCATCGTGGTGCACCAGCAGGCGACGCCGATCGAATTCGACGCCGCCCTCGGCTTCGTCGGCTACACCGCCACGAACGCGCTCGCCGCGACCATCGGCGCGCTGTGACCGCGCCGGCGCGCACCGATCTTCGGTCCGGCCGGCTCAGCGCGGCGTCACTGCAACACGAACGACAGGCAGTTGCTCATCATCGTGCCCGACGGCGAGCACAGCGCGACGCACATCGAGGCCAGCGGCGTGCCGACGAAGATCGGGTTGGCCGGCAGCGGCAAGAGGAACGTCGTGCTGCCGTTGCAGGGGCTGCCACCGATGGGGATGTTCGGGCCGAGCAGCAACATCGCGGCGGTCAGCGGCACCAGGATCGGGCCGCAGAACGGCGCCACCGTCGGACCGACGCCGCAGGCGCCGAAGTCGACCGCGCACAGCGCCAGCGAGGTCGGCGACGCCTGGTCGAGTCCGAGTTGCAGCGTGGTGCCGAGCAGCGGCGCATTGCGCAGCGAGTGGACCATCGGGCACGGCGGGCAGGCGCCGTTCGCACACGGTACGCCCATCGAGGTCGCGCCGCCCCAACGGATGCTCAAGTCGGTGTACGGATCCGGCAGCGGCGCCAGCTGCATGCAGCAGGTTCCCGGCGTGAACGCGACCGATGGCCCACTGGGGTTGTAGGTGTAGGTCCAGCGGAACGTGCCGCGGCCGTTGGTCCAGTAGATCGCGCTGTTGGCGGCGTCGACGGCGAGGCCGGTGATCAGCGTCGGCAGTGGCAGGCAATCGAAGATCGGCGTCCACTGGAACCACGCGCCGGGCGTGGCCAGCGGTGCGACGTAGATACGGCCGCTGCCGGCGCCGAAATCGCACGTGCTGTAGAAGACGAGGCCGCGCAGCTCGTCGATCGAGATCGCCGACGTCACCACGTTGCCGGTGAGCGGCAGGCCGGTGTTGTACGAGTTGATCACGGCTGGCGGGCAGGTGTTGCTGCACTCGGTGATCCAGCCGGCGCTGTCGATGACCCACAGCCGGTTCTGGCCGTCGTGCATGTCGAGCCCGGTCGCTTCGGCGACCGCCGACGACTTCGGGCACGGGAGCGGGCCGCATTGCAGCGAGCAACCGTTCATGCCGTAGCGGCCAAGCCACTGGCCGGTGGTCGCCCACACAGCGCTGTTGGCCGAATCCCACGCCGTGCCGCCGGCCCAGAACGGGAACGGCACGATCGTCGGCAGCGGCAGGCCGAGCGGCGTGCACTGGTTCAACGCGGTGCAGGTGCCGTGCACGCTCTGGTGGATCAGCGGTGTATTCAGGGTCAGCGCGATCAGGTTGGGCGTCGTCTGGGCGGTGGCCGTCGCGGCGGCAGCGAACAGGATCGAGAGAGACGTGGGGAATGTGCGCATGGGAGCTTCTGGTGGGCCACTTGGGGTGGTGGACAGCCAGTGAAGGCCCATCCGGCGCCGAACGCACGCGCGAAGTGCAGTTCGTGGTCTGCGCCGAGCGATCGTACGAGCGTCGGGCAGCGGTCAGCGCGGCGATGCGATTCGGGCAACCAGAATTGCTGCGCGGTCGCAAAGCTGCGGGTCGCGAGAAACCCGAACGCACATGCGATGACCGCCCGACCCTTCCGAACGCGAACTCGCACGCCACTCATGCGGGCCAAGATATCGCGATGCGGTGAACTGGACAGGGCTCGTCGCGGACGCCAGACGAAGTGATTGCGTGATCTTCACGAGTCACCTTCGCGGTACCACGCCAACAAGTCCTCGATGAGTTTCTGAGCCTTGCCGTGGAAGTGGTTGTTCGCGACGACGATTGCGCGCGTGCTGTCGGCCTCGATGCGGCGCAGGCGTTCGCCGACCTGTCGGACCTCGGCCCGTGAGTACTGCCAGTCGTAGACCTCGTCGCGCCCCGCTCCCTTCTTGAACCACGCGGGGTTGCGCCCGTGCAGCCGGAAGTATGCGATGCCGCCCGGCGCGCGGACTCCCGTGACGTCGCGCGAGAAGCCGCTGCTCATGCCCGGATAGTCGAGCTCGAGCACACCGACGCCGAGCTCGCGCAGCGCTGCGAGCGCTTGCTCCGTGTTCCAGGTGCGGTGCCTCACTTCGACGAACAAGCGTGCATCGGCTTCGAATGCGCGCGCGAGGCCCTCGAGGTACCGCACCGCCTCGACGCCGAACGCGAACTCGTAGTTGAACTGTGCGAGGAAACCCATCATGCGGCCCGAGGCACACAACGGCGCAAAGCCCTCGCGCACCTGCGTGAGCAGCGCGTCGTTGAACTGCCGGTCGTGCGTGAACTCCTTGGGCAGCTTGGCCGTGAACTGCGTGCCGAGATCTGCGGTGCGTTGCACCCACGACTCGCAGTTCTTGGCCGACGGCGGCCGGTAGAACGTGCTGTTGATCTCAATGAGACCGACGCGCTGGGCGACGGCCCGCAGCGTGTCCTTGCAGTTGCGCGGATAGACGATGCCCTTCCAGTCCTCGTAGGACCACCCAGCGACGCCGAAGATGGCCTTTTGCTCAGCCACGGTCGGGCCGACGAAGGCGGTCGTTCTCGGCCATGCGCTCCATGACCTTCTTCTCGAAGCCGCGCTCGCCTGGCGTGAAGAACAAGGCACCGCGCAGCTCGGGCGGCAGGCACTCCATCGCCGCCACTCCGGCCGTCGTGTCGTGGGCGTAGACGTAGCCTTTGCCGTGACCGAGTTCGCGCGCGAGCCCCGTGACCGCGTTGCGCAGATGCAGCGGCACCGGATGCTGTTCGCCGTCGCGGGCCGCAGCGGCAGCCGCGTCGATCGCGCGGCAGACGGCGTTGCTCTTCGGTGCCGCGGCCAGGTAGATCGCAGCTTCCGTCAACGGCAACCGGCCCTCGGGCAAGCCGAGGAACTGCAACGCGTGCAGCGCCGCGACCGCGACCTGCAGCGCCATCGGGTCGGCCAGGCCGATGTCCTCGGCGGCCATCGCGACCATGCGACGCGCCGCGTGCACGGGATCGGCCCCCGCTTCCAGCGCGCGCGCGAGCCAGTACACGGCAGCCTGCACATCGGAGTTCCTGAGGCTCTTGTGCAGCGCCGACAACAGATCGAAGTGCTGGTCGCCGTCCTTGTCGTGGCGCAGCGCGCGGTGCTGGAACGCCTCCGTTACCATCGCGGGCACGATCTCGTCGCCGTCGACACACGTGGCGGCGCACGCCTCGATGCAACCGAGCGCTCGCCGCGCATCGCCGCCGGCAAGCGCCACGAGCCGTTCGAGTGCCGCGTCCTCGATGCGCAGCCCGCGCTGGCCGAGACCGCGTTCGGCATCGGCGAGTGCCGTACGCACGACGCGCGCCACGGCCTCGGGTCCCAGCGGCTGCAACGGCACGACGCGGCAGCGCGACAGCAAGGCACTGTTCACTCCGAACGACGGGTTCTCGGTCGTCGCACCGACGAGCACGAGGTCGCCCTTCTCGACGTGCGGCAGGAACGCGTCCTGCTGCGCTTTGTTGAAGCGGTGGATCTCGTCGATGAAGACCATCGTGCCGCGCCCGTCGCGCTGACGATGTGCCGCGGCCTCGGCGACCGCTTCGCGCACCTGGGCAACACCCGACAGCACCGCCGAGAACGGGTGGAAGTGCAGGCCCGCGTGTTGCGCGATCAGCAGCGCGAGCGTCGTCTTGCCGACGCCGGGCGGCCCCCACAGCATCAGCGAACCGGCCTGGCCGCGTTCGATCGCGAGCCGCAGCGCGCGTCCTTCGCCGACGACCTGGTCCTGGCCGAGGAACTCCGCGAGCGTGCGAGGCCGCATGCGATCGGCGAGCGGCGGCGGCGGTCCCTTGCGTTGCGGCGCCGGGACGGGTGGTTCGCCGAAGAGACTCACGGGCTCGCCTTCACTGTCGTTGCCGCTGCGCTTCGAACAGCAGCACTCCGGCCGCCACGGCCACGTTCAAGCTGTCCACGGGCGGCGCGAGCGGCACGCGGACGCGGGCAGACGCCGCGCGCAGCAACGGCTCGGGCACACCCGCGGCTTCGGCGCCGACGACGAGCGCCATCGGCTGCTTGAGGTCGACCTGCGTGTGCGTGCGATCGCCGGCTCCATCCGCGACGACGAGCTGAAGCCGGTGACGCTCGCAGAACGCGACCACACCTCCTGCGTCGAGCCCGTGCAACACCGGGAGCCGGAAGATGGAACCCATCGACCCGCGAACGGCCTTGTCGCGGAACGGGTCCGCGCCGCCGCGCATCGTGATACAGCCGGTTGCGCCGGCCGCCTCGGCCGTGCGCAGCAGCGAGCCGAGGTTCCCCGGATCGCGAACGCCCGCGGCGACGACGACGAGCGGCACTCGATCGCCGCGCAGCAGATCCTGTTCTCTGACCTCGCGCCTCTGGACCAGCACCGCGACGCCTTGAGGCGTCTCGAGCGCACTCATGCGCGCGAGCACTTCTTCCGAGCAGTCGAGGAAGGTCCCCGCCACCTGCTCGAGCCGTTCGCGCAGCCGCGCATCGCTGAGCCGCGGCGACACCGCCGCCTCGAGCACGACCAGCCCGGCGTCGAGCGCCTCTGCCACGAGCCTCGCGCCCTCGGCCAGCATCACTCCTTCGAGCGTTCCGACGGCCGCGTCGCGAAACCGTTGGATCGCGGGGTTCTTGCTCGAAGAGATCTCCTTGCGAGGCACCGGCATCCCGATCAGGCCTTCGACTTCTTCGGACGCACGGCCGGCTTCGCGGTGACCTTGCCGGGCTTGCGGGTTGCGGTCTTCTTCGCGACGTGCTTCTTGGCCGTCGACTTCCTCGCCGCGGCCTCCTTCGCGGGCGTCTTGGCCGCGCGCTTCTTCGCCGTCTTCTTGGCTGCAGCGCGCTTCTGCGTTGTCACCTTCGCCGGCTTCTTCGCCACAGCGCTCTTGGTCGGAGTCTTCGTCGCGGCAGCCGTCGCGGCCGGTGTGTCGAACAGCCAGTTCTGCACGGGCCCTGGCGCCCCCTGCAGTTCCTCGAGCTTGTTGCGGACCTGTTCCGCGTGCCCTTCGGCTTTCACGGTCTCCCAGTGATGCGCAACCGTGCCATCGGGCGCGATCAGGACCGTCGAGCGAATCACGCCCTCGACCTCCTTGCCGTAGAGCAGCTTCTTGCCATACGCACCGTAGGCCCTCATCACCGAACGATCGGCGTCCGTGAGCAGGCGGATCGCGAGCCTGTGCTTGTTGATGAATGCCGTGTGCGACGCCGCGTCATCGGCGCTGCAGCCGAGCACCTCGGCGTTGAGGTCCGTGAAGTCCGGAAGCGACGCAGTGAAGTCACACGCCTCGATCGTGCAGCCGGGCGTGTCGTCCTTGGGATAGAAGTAGAGAACGATCCAACGGCCGCGGAGGCCGGCGAGGGAGACCAGCGTGCCGTTCTGGTCGGGGAGGGTGAAAGGGGGCGCGAGCGATGTGGTGGGGAGCATGCTTGCGATGATGGCCGCGCCCGACGCGCAGGCAAGGGGCGCCCGACACAATCGGCGACGCGCTTCCTGCGTTCGAGCTAGCCGAGACCGACCCGCTCGTCGACCTCGCGCCCGTCCGACTGCGGCGACGTGCGCAGCACGATGTCCCACAGCGGCGAGCTGACGCCGAAGCGCTCGTCCGGTGTGGCGTGGTGATGCAGCAGGTGGTTCCGCTTCAGCCACTTCAGCAGGGGGCCTCGCATCGGCAGATGGTGCGTCGCGTAGTGCAGGACGTCGTAGGCGAGGTAGCCCGTGAGGAACCCGGCGAACACGGGGGAGAGCCATCCCGGTGACGCGAGCAGACCGCCGAGCACCCAGGCGAACAGCGAATAGAACAGCACCGCGAGCGGGATGCTGACCACGGGCGGCATCACGAGGCGTGCCTTGTCCCAGGGCTGCACGTGGTGGACGCCGTGGAACAGGAATATGGTCCGCTCGACCCAGCGCGCCTTGGTCCGCGGCGAGAAGTGGAACACGAAGCGGTGGATCAGATACTCGACGAAGGTCCAGACGAAGAGTCCGATGAGGAAGGCTGCCGCGAGCAAGCCCACCGTCATGCCCGTCGAACCGCGCGCGAGCCATGCATCGGCGGCGAACCATACGATCACGGGGGACCAGACCACGACGACGACCGCGGGATGGATGTGCGTCAGTGCTTCGAGGAAGTCGGACCGGAACAACCGGATCCGCGGCTCCCTTTGGCTCTGGGGCTGGAAGTACACGTCACGTGCATCGAAGAGCGGCGGACGCCCGGTGTCCAGAGTCCCGTCCAAGGTAGCCGTGAAGTTGATCGCGCGTGATGCGAGCTAGACCGCGCGCCGGGCCTGGCCGACTATTCTGCTTCCGCCACGACTTCGACTTCGTCCCAGAAGCCGATCCAACGCTCGACCTTCTTCATGTCCGCACGCGGCGCTTCGTAGGACCACGCGCTGCGTTCGCTGCGCTGCTTGCCGTCGGTGACGTCGTAGAACTGCACGCCGTGCGGGCACTCCAGATCGTGAGCCGTCTTGGGCACCGCCTTCAGCAGATCCATGCGCACCGCCTTGCGCGGGAAGTAGTGGTAGCCGTCGACTTCCAGCGTCGTCATGCTCTCGGCGATGACCTGTTTGTTCCAGATTGCTTGCATGAAGCTGAATCGTAGCCGCGCGCGCGACGCAGCGTCTGCCGTGCACGCGCGCGTTCTCGCCGCGCTCGGGTGATGACCGGGTACCTGCGGTGACAGTTTTCCTTCCCACAAAGGCGCGCCGGTGACGTCGCGGCAGGCGTAGGGGAGGCAGCCGTCGCCCGCCGCTCGAGCTCACGAACTCCATGACCAGCACCCATGCCGGCCGTCGTTTCGAAATCCTCACCGCCGCGCTCTGTTGTGCAGAAATCCTCACAGCACAGAGCTGGCTGCCACCGTCGCCGTATCCGGGTTGGGGTGCCTGCGCGCCCGCAACCATCGTCGCGATTGCCTACGACCCCACGTTGCCGCCAGTCGCCAACGGCGCGCGTCTGCACACGGCAATCCTGGGCCTCGGTCCCGGCCAGGGTCTCGCGATCGGCCCCGGCACCTGGACCGTCCCGAACCGCCTCGACCTCTCTGGGGTCGGCACGCCGCAGGCCCCGTACTGGCTGTTCGCCGCGATCCCTTCGCAGCGGCCCGTGATCACGCGTCCGAACGCCAACCAGAACGCGGTCAACATGGGCAGCGTCGGCCCGGCGCGCTACTGGGTGCTGCGCGACCTCGAGATCACGGGTGGCTCCGATCTGCTCAAGCTGTACGACTGCGCGCACATCTGGATCGACCACTGCTACCTGCACGACGGCCTCGGCGTCGGGATCGCAGCGAACGTGGTCGACACCGATCATCTCCATCTGACCCACAACGAGATCGCGCGGCCGGGGCCCGGCACGACGGGCGAGGGCATGTATCTCGGCGCGAACTGGGGCGCGGCCGCCACGAGTTGGTCCGTGATCGCCCACAACTACGTGCACGACACGCGTGGGGCCGTGCCGGGACAGGGTGACGGCATCGAGCTCAAGCAGGGCTCGCACCACAACTGGGTGCTCGGCAACTACGTGCACGGCTGCCAGAACCCGTGCATCCTCGTGTATGGAACGGGCGGCAACGGGCAGAACGTCGTCGAGGGCAACATCTGTTGCGACAGCGACGACGTCGTGCTGCAGGTGCAGGGCGAAGCCCTCGTGCGCAACAACATCGCGCTCGGCGGCGCGATCGGGTTCGGCAGCCACGACCATCAGGGTCAGAGCGTCGAGCTCGAGTTCGTGCACAACACGATCGTGAGCCAGGGCCGCGCTGCTTCGATGTCGGCGTGGAACGGGCGCCCCGGAATGGTCTTCGCGAACAACGTCGTCTACAGCCTGACCGCGGAGTCGATCTGGTTCAGCAACGGCAGCGCTGGCGTGCAGATGGCTGGCAACCTCGCGTTCGGCAGCGTGCACAACGCGAACGGCGGCTTCGCGATGGGTTCGGGTCTGCAGGACTTCGAAGACGTCTCGTTGACGACGTTCCACTTCGACGCGAGACCGGTGGTCGCAGGCGCGATCGACAACCGGGGCAGCCCTTCGTACGCGATCGACACGGACCTCGCGGGCAACGTGCGCAGCCAGCCGATCGACCCCGGTGCTTTCACGAACCGCGTCGCGTTGCGCAGTCCGACCGCAGAGATCCACCTCGCGAGAGGTGGCATCCAGGAGTTGACCTTCGATGCGCCACAGCTCGCGGGAGCGTTCTATCTCGTGCTCGGCAGCGTCACCGGCACGACGCCGGGACTCCCGCTCGGCGATTTCACGCTGCCGCTGAACTACGACTTCTGGATGCTCGCGACCGCGCTGACGCCGAACGTGGGCGTCTTGCGAAACACGCTGGGGTTCGTCGGGCCGGAGGGACTTGCGACGGCGACCCTGGTCGCCCCTCCGCTCCCGGCGCAGCTGCACGGCGTGGTCTTCCATCACGCGGTCGTCGCGCTGCAGCAGTCATCGATCGCGTTCGTGAGCAATCCGGTGTCGGTGATGCTGCAGTAGCGCTCAGCGACACGCGGCGAGCGCGCGCGCGACGAACACTGGCGCCATCTTGCGGCGCCAGTAGACGTCCAGGTCCGTGTTGTCCATCGTGCGCGCGGGCTTCATCGCTGCTTCGCCCGCGGCGGCGATCACCTCGTCGGTCAGCTTCTGACCGACGAGCAGCTTCTCGGCCTCGACCGCCGGAATCGCATACGAGCCGGCGCCGCCGAGCCGCACGTTCGCCTTTTGGACGACGCCGCGCTCGAACCACAGGCACACCGCGACGCCAAGGATCGGGAAGTCGAACGTGTCGCGGCGGCGCAGCTTCAGGTAGCTCGCCTTCCAGTTCCCGGGCGGCGGCAGGAACAACCGCGTCAGCAGCTCTTCGGGCTTCTTCGACAGATACTGGATGCCGTCGTCGCGATACAGGTCGCTGGCCTTGATGCGGCGCGTGCCATCGCGCCCGACGAGTTCGACGTCGGCCTCGAGCGCACACACGACCGGCACCGTGTCGCTGCTCTGCACGGCCCAGCACCGCGGCGAACCGGGGGCGACCCAGCAGATCGCGCCGTCCTTCTTCATGCAGAAGTCGATCGATTCGCGCCACTCGTGGCTCTGGTTGTAGTAGGTGCAGCGTGTGTCGAGCAGCAGGTTGCCGCCGATCGTGCCCATGTTGCGCAACAGCGGCGTGCTGATCTCGCGCACCGCGTGCGCCAACGCCGGGAAGTGCTGCCGCAGGTACGGGTGGTGCTCGAGCAGCGACAGCTTCGCGAGCGAGCCGATGCGCACGCCGCCGCTCGGATGCACCTCGACCTGGTCGAGGCCCGGGATGCCCTGCAGCGAGATGACGTGGGTCGGCGCCTGGTGCCGGCGCTTCATGTTCGGGTAGAGATCGGTGCCGCCCGCGACATACATCGCCTGCTTGCCGTGCACACTCGCGATCGCGACGGCATCGGCCGCGGTCTTCGGGCGGTGGTAGGTGAACGTGGGCAGTCGCAGCATTACTTGGCCGCCTTCTTCTCGCGCTTGGGTTCGTTCCACGCCGTGCCGTCGCCACCCTGCCACGGCGTCTTGATCCTCAGCGACTCGCCGAATTCCACGGCCGGCACTCCGCTCGCATCGAGCGCGGGGCCGTGGCGCGCATCTTTGCCTTCCTTCTTGCTCTGCAGCGCCGCGAACACCTTCTCGAACGACACCGGAATCTCGTCGACGCGCACGCCGACTGCATCGAAGACCGCGTTGGCGACCGCGGGCATCATCGGCAGCAGCGGGCCCTGACCGACTTCCTTGGCGCCGAACGGTCCGCTGCGATCGGGATCCTCGACCACGTAGGTCACGACCTCGGGCATCTCGAGCGTCGTCGGGCTCTTGTATTCGAGCAGCGACGGAATCTTGTGCACGAAGATGCGGTTGCCTTTGTGCGTGCGATCGCGGTAGGCCATCTCCTCCATCATCGCTTCGCCGAGGCCCATGTAGACGGAACCCTCGATCTGGCCCATCGCGACCGCGGCGTTGAGCGCGCGGCCGATGTCGTGCGCCATCCAGACCTTCGGCACGGTGTAGATGCCGGTCTCGGCGTCGACCTCGACCTCGACGACGGCGGCCGAGTAGCTGTAGCTCGGGCTCGGTCCGACGCCACCACCGCGGAACTTCGCGGCCGACGGCGGCGGCGTGTAGCTGCCGACCGTGCCGATCGTGCCGAAACGTGCTTCGGCCGCGCAGACCGCCTCCTGGAACGTCATGCCGGTGCCGGGTTCTTCGGCGTCGAACACGCGCGAGTCGGCGAACACGAGCCGACCCACGGGCACGCCGAGCTTCTCGCCGGCACCCTTGCCGATGATCTCGCGCGCGCGTTCCGCGGCCTGCATCGCCGCGTTGCCGGTCATGACCGTCACGCGCGAGCTGTAGCTGCCGAGGTCGACCGGCGTGAGGTCCGTGTCGCTCGTCACGACCTTGATGCCGAGCGGGTCGATGCCGAGCACTTCGCCGATGATCCAGCCGAGCACGCTGTCGCTGCCTTGGCCGATGTCGGTGCTGCCGCAGAACGCCGTGACGAGACCGCTGCGGTCGAGCTTGAGCTGCACGCCCGAGTGCGGCATGCCGTTCCAGTAGATCGGCAGACCCGCGCCCGAGAGGTAGCTGCTGCAAGCGAGGCCGAGCCCCCGATACTTGCCGTTCTGCTGCCGGCCGAGCTTGCCGCGCCGCTGTTTCCAGCCCGAGCCGGCGACGACCTTCTCGATGCACGCGCCGAGCCCCATCGAACCGATGCGCAGGAAGTTCGCGGTCAGCGAATCGCGCGGCGCAAGGTTGTCGAGACGCAGCTGCGCCGGGTCGAGACCCAGATCACACGCGATCTTGTCGAGCTGCACTTCGAGCGCGAAGCGTGGCTGCGGCGTGCCGTGGCCGCGCTTTGGCCCACACGGCGCCTTGTTCGTGAAGAAACGCACGCCGCGGAAGTGGTAGTTCTCGACCGCGTAGGTCACGGTCTGCAAAGCACCCGTGTAGAACGTGCTCGCCGTGCCATAGCTGCCGTAGGCGCCGCCATCGAGGTAGCTCCTGAAGTCGAGCGCCGTGATGCGCCCTGTCTTCGAGACGCCGATGCGGCTGCGCATCAGCACGGGATGGCGGCCGCGGTGGCACCAGAACACTTCTTCGCGCGTCAACGCGATCTTGACCGGGCGGCCCGTCAGCATCGCCATCTTCGCCGCGGCGATCTCGTGGTTGAACGGATCGCTCTTGCCGCCGAAGCCGCCGCCGTTCGGGCAGGCGATCACGCGGATGTGGTGTGGCGGCAGCGGATGCAGCGTGCGCGCGAGCGCCTTGTGCAGATAGTGCGGCGTCTGCGTGCTCGACCAGACCGTCAGCTTGCCGTCCTTGTCGAAGTGCGCCAGCGTCGCGTGCTGCTCCATCGGCAGGTGCGTGTTGCCTTCGAAGAAGAACGTGTCCTCGCGCACGTGGGCCGCGCGCTGAAAGCCGTCCTCGAGGTCGCCGAACTCGAGGTTCTCGAGACGGTGGATGTTGCCGCGCACGCCGTAGTCGTGCAGCCTCGGCTCGTCGTTCGCGGCAGCCTCGTGGATGCCGCCGATCGCGCGCAGTTCGCGATACTCGACCTCGACGAGCCGGCACGCGTTCCACGCGATCTCCTCCTCGGTCGCCGCGACCGCGACGACCGGGTCGCCGACGAAACGCACGCGGTCGAGGCACAGCGCGTGTTCGTCCTGGCTCACGGGCAGGATGCCGAACGGGATCGGCAGGTCCTTGCCGGTCAGGATGCCCTTCACGCCGGGCAACGCTCCCGCCTTGCGAGTGTCGATGTGCACGATCTCGGCGTGCGCCATGGTGCTGCGCAGCAGCTTCATGTGCAGCATGCGCGGCAGCGACAGGTCGTCCGCGAAGCGCGTGAGACCGCTGACCTTGCTGCGCGCGTCGACCTTGCGGATCGGCCTGCCGATGACCCGCAGATCGTCCTTCTTCACGTCGTGGTGCCAAGGCGCGTCGGTGCGCAGCAGCGGTGCCGGCCGCTTCACCGGATCGTCAAGAACCATAGATCGACTCCTTGCTCGGCTCGGCCGGTTCGCCGCGGCCGCGCGCCGCCGCGAGCTCGACGGCCTCGAAGATCTTCAGGTAGCCCGTGCAGCGGCACAGGTTCCCGGCGAGGTACTGCTTGATCTCCTCGCGGGTCGGATTCTTGTTCGCGCGCAGCAGCGCGTCGGCAGTCATCAGGATGCCCGGCGTGCAGTAGCCACACTGCGCGGCACCGAGGTCCGCGAACGCATGCTGCAGCAGCGACAGTTCGGCGCCGTCGGCAAGCCCTTCGACCGTGCGCACCTGCTTGCCGACCGCGTCGATGGCGAGCATCAGACAACTGAGGATCGGCGTGCCGTCGACCTGCACGGTGCAGGTGCCGCACTCGCCGAGCTCGCAGCCGTGTTTGGTGCCCGTGAGGCCCATCTCCTCGCGCAGCACTTCGAGCAGCGTCTTGTGCGGCGGGAACGCCACTTCGTGCGGCTCGCCGTTCACCGTGAACGTGGCGAGCACCTTGCTGGGCTCGGTCATGGGGCGAAAGACGATAGCGGCGAGGGGTCGTGTTTTCCCGCGGTCCAAGGCGAACAGCCTCGCGAGACGAGCGACATGGTCGCGTCAGTCCAATCGATGTCGAGTATTCGAGTTTCCACGTCGACTCTTCAGCATTCTGGGCGAGGCCGAGCGCTCCCTGCAGTTCCCTGGCAGCGGCGTGGGCGAACTCGTGCTGCACGCATGCGGCCGACTCATTCTTCGCCGACGCCAAGTATGATGTATGCATGCCGGACGACGTCGAGGCCAAGAACACCGACCGGTCGAGCTGGCCCATCCGGGTGACCCGACTGGGGGACGACTCCGAAGACGCTCTCGACACCACGGCGGAGCAACGGTTGGCCATGATGTGGGAACTCGTCACGCAGGCCTGGGCCATCGCGGGACGCGCGATCCCCGACTACGACCGCGCCCACACGCCTGTTCGCAAGGTTTCCCGCCGCGACCTCGAAGAATGACGAGCCTCGACAGTCTCAATCCGGACTTCCGCGACATGGTCGGCATGCTGTGCGAGGAGCGTGCGGAGTTCCTGGTAGTCGGCGCCTACGCGGTCTCATTCCACGGTCACCCCAGGACGACGGGCGATATGGACCTGCTCGTTCGACCGACTGCTGGGAACGCGGCGCGCGTCTGGCGTGCCCTCCTGCGCTTCGGTGCCCCGGTTGCGGCCACAGGCTTGGTCGAAGCCGACCTCGCCAAGCCGGACACCGTGTACCAGATCGGCGTCCCGCCGCGGCGCATCGACATCCTCACCGAGATCTCGGGGGTCACCTTCGACAGGGCCTGGCAGTCGCGTGTGGAAGTGGATTGGAGTGGTAGGCGTGTGGCTTTCATCGGCTTCGATGAACTGATCGCCAACAAGAAGGCGGCGCGCCGGCCGAAGGATCTGCTGGACGTCGCCCAGCTCGAGAAGGTGCGCAAGAGCAAGAAGGGCCCGTAGCTACCTCCCCGGTGCACGCAGCAGCAGTGCCCGGCTCAATCCTGCAGCAACCAGGAACAACGCCGCTGCGGGGTTGTGCTGCACGATCCCCCCGTCTGACGCCGGTTCGCGCGAGATCGTGGCAACCGGGTCCACTGAGCGGTCAGAACAACCCGATGGTGCACTTCAGGCCGTTGCTGAAGCGCGTCGTCGCACCGAGGCCGCTGCTCGTGAGCGTCGCCCCCTGCAGGTAGAACTGGAAGCCGCTGAACGACGGCGGCAGCGCCGGCAGGGTGA
>Ga0075418_10002319_pt1 | contig 21743 bp, 19 predicted proteins | sample SoiMetdeltSBSDD2_FD_81776 | JGI IMG/M metagenome (GOLD analysis project Ga0075418, IMG submission 81776) | Bulk soil microbial communities from a Populus tree surrounding site in Tennessee, USA - Soil MetaG P. deltoides SBSDD2 | ecosystem: Environmental > Terrestrial > Soil > Tree plantation...
ATTTGCATTGCCTCCCGCGTGATCGCTCCGCTCGTTCGTATTGACGATGTAGCTGACTTGCCCCTTTGACAAGGTTCGGATCGTCTCGACGACCCTGTCGGTCATGGTCGCTGAACCGGAGTCGACGAGCAGGATGCCGTCCTTGCCGACCTGCACGGCGATGTTTCCGCCTGCGCCGGCGAGCATACTGACGTTTCCCTGAACGTGCAGCAGCTCCAGCGCCGGGCTGTTGGGAGCGTTCTGCGCCGAGCCCAACATTCCCCCACAGAGGACTGCCAACGCGATGCACACGAGCTTCGGTCTGGACCTCATATTTACGGCGCAAATTGTAACGCCGAACCGGCCGTATACCCCCGGCGTCGTTTTGCCGGGGCAGATCACGATTTTCGAGCCCGCGATTCAGAACTTGAATCGCGCCTGCCCCAGACGTCTCGCTTTGTCCCTGTTCGGCTATGGACCGGAAGTTGCGGAGATCCGGGGGACCACGCGAGAACTTGTCGCGATCGTCAAGACGGTCCGATTTGCTTGAGGAGAGAGAGGAAATGAGTACGTTAACGCTCGTTATGATCGGTGTGATCATCGCGCTCAGCATCCCGTATCTGATGCGCCGTCGGGCACGTCTCGGACGCGAGAAGTAACAGAGCGGACCTCTTCGGCTGGATGAGCGACGAGCGCGGCTCGTCGCTCCCCGTGCTTGGGGAGCAGCAGCCTTCGATCACCAGCGTTTCTCGCCCACTTGACGGGCGCACACCTCGTGAACGCGGTGCATTCCACGTACAATTGCGCGATTTCGAAGTGCCCTTCAAGCTGCCTTGACCATTGTTCCCGATATTCCAGGACCTGATCCTGCACCCCGGGCTCCGACGTTCAAGGCGCCGCCGCTGACGTGCGACGCGCACTGCCACATCTTCGGTCCCGCCGATCGCTACCCTTATGCGGAGCGACGGCCATACACACCGCCCGAAGCACCGCTGTCGGCATTTAAAGCGCTGCATGCACGCATCGGCGTCGAGCGCGCGATCATCGTCAACGCCACGCCGTACGGCCGTGACAACACCCTGATGCTCGACGCGATTGCGCAAAGTGGCGGACGGTACCGCGGCGTCGGCAACGTCGACGATTCGATAACCGAGCGCGAACTGGAAATGCTCGACGCTGGCGGAGTGGACGGCTGCCGCTTCACTTTTCTGTCGCGACTCGGAGGGCGGCCAGACATGGCGGCCTTCGATCGGATTGTGGCGCGCATCGCTCCGTTCGGCTGGCATGTCGATTTGTACTTGCAACCCCTGCTGCTGGCGGAACTCGCTTCGTGTCTCGAGGCGTTGCCGGTGCCGTACGTGATCGATCACATGGGCGTCGTCGATGCCTCCGCGGGTCTCGAGCAGCCCGCGTTCCGACAGCTCCTGTCGCTCATGGAACGGGACGAAAAGTGCTGGGTGAAGATCACCGGACCTGAGCGTATTTCACGCACCGGTCCGCCGTTTCACGACGCCGTTCCATTCGCCCGGACACTCGTCGAGACCGCTCCACGACGCGTGTTGTGGGGAACTGACTGGCCACACCCGAACGTTCCGTATATGCCGAACGACGGCGACCTGATGGATCTCGTTGCGCTGTATGCCCCAGACGATGAGCATCGCCGGTTGCTGCTGGTCGACAATCCCGCACGGTTGTTCCGGTTCGATCATGAGCGTGGCCGTTAACGTCGCGCGGTCTCCGATTTCTGCGGTAGGGCGTCGCCCGTGGTACGCACAGCTATGGGTTCTCGTGGTCGCGGGAATGATCGGCGGCGTGCTGCTGGGACACTTTGCACCGGAGGCCGGCGAACGCCTGCAGCCGCTCGGCGATGCCTTCGTCAAAGCGATGCGGATGCTCATTGCGCCGATCGTGTTCTCGACCGTGGTCGTCGGCATCGCCAACATGGGCGACATGGCACGCGTCGGCCGCGTGGCCCTCAAGGCATTGATCTACTTCGAAATCATGACCACCATCGCGCTGGTGCTCGGCTTGGTGATGGTCAACATATGGCAGCCGGGTGTCGGCATGCACATCGATGCGCGCGGACTCGATTCGTCCTCTGTCGCTCCGTATGTTGCGCTCGCCCCGGAGCAAGGCGTCGTTCCGTTCCTGATCAACATCATTCCAACCACCATTTTCGGCGCCTTCGCCGAGGGCAATGTCCTGCAGGTGTTGTTCATTGCGGTCCTGTTCGGCGCGGCACTGAGCCGGCTGGGCACGTGGGGCCGATCGCTCATTGCCATTCTTGACGCCGCGTGCGCGGGGCTCTTCCGCGCGGTCGGAATCGTGATGTGGGCGGCGCCGCTCGGTGCGTTCGGCGCGATGGCGTTCACCGTTGGACGCTATGGGACGGGAACGCTGTTTTCGCTCGGCGAGCTGCTCATCTCGTTTTACGTGACATGCCTGATCTTTGTGTTCGGCGCGCTGGCGACCGTCGCATGGCTCTGTGGCTTCAGCCTGCTCGCGCTCATTCGATGGATTCGCGAGGAGATCCTGATCGTCTTCGCAACCACATCGTCGGAGACGGTCCTACCGCGGATCATGACCAAACTCGAGCAGCTCGGCTGCCGGCGCGACGTCGTCGGTCTCGTCATTCCGACGGGCTATTCATTCAACCTCGATGGCACCTGTCTCTATCTCGCGACGACAACCGTCTTCCTCGCGCAGGCAACCGATACTCCGCTCACCCTCGTGCAGCAGCTTGGGCTGTTGACGGTGCTGCTGCTGACGTCCAAAGGCTCGGCGGCCGTGGCGGGCGCGGCGTTCATCGTCCTGGTCGCCACGCTGTCGACCGTGGGCCGGATTCCGGTGGCGAGTGTTGCCGTCGTCCTGGGGATTCACCGGCTGATGTCGGAAGGCATGACGCCGACGAACCTGATTGGCAACGCCGTCGCCACGATTGCGATCGCGCGCTGGGAGAACGCGCTGGACGAAGATGAACTGCGGCGCCACCTCGGCGGTGCGTGAGCTCGGGCGAGGTTGGGTTACCCGATCAGTATTCGGAATCCCCAGAACAGGAATCCGGCAAGACAGATTGAGACTGGCAGCGTGAGCACCCACGCCATTAGCAGATTGCGAACGGTGGCCATCTGAAGTCCGGAACGGTTCGCGGCCATTGTCCCCCCAACGCCTGACGACAGGACATGTGTGGTGCTGACCGGCAACCCGAATTGATCGGCGGCGCCGATCGTGGCCATCGCTGTGATTTCCGCAGCCGCGCCTTGCGCGTACGTCAGGTGACTCTTTCCAATCTTCTCGCCCACCGTGATGACAATGCGTCTCCAGCCGATCATTGTTCCGAGGCCCAGCGCAATCGCGACCGCGACCTTCACCCAGCCGGGGATGAACTTCGTGGCCATGTCGACCTCCTGGCGGTAGCTCGCGAGCACCTTCTGGTCCGACTCCGAGAAGGTGTGCGTGCCGCTCGCGAGTATTAGCCTGATCGACTCGCTCACGATATAGAGATCGTTGCGGAAGTTGCGGATTCGATCCTCGGGCACATTGCGCAGCTCCGGGTACTTCGAGAGCTCGATCGTAATGTCGTTGATCAACTGTCTGAGCGCAGCGAGCGTTCCGGGCCGCTGCACATGCGTGTGCAAGTACTCCGACAGCTCTTCACGGGGCTCGCCGATGGCCGTGCTCCCTTCGACGTGCGAGGCGACGATGTCCACGGCTTGGCGCGAAACCGTGGCAAAAGCCTGCATCCGTTCTGGAGAGACCGCGTGGTTCAGCGCATAGGCGGTTGGGACGGTGCCGATCAGGATCAGCATGATGAGCCCCATCCCCTTCTGCCCGTCGTTGGAGCCGTGCGCGAAGCTGACTCCCATACACGTGAGGATGAGCAGGCCACGGATCCAGAGCGGCGGTGGTTGATCGCCTCGTGGCTCCTCATACAGCGCACGATTGGGGATGAGCACTTTGGCGGTGAGCAGCAGCAGGCCGGCAACGGCGAAGCCGACGATCGGCGAAAACAGCAGCGATTCGCCTACGCCTGCCGCCTGTGTCCAATCGACGCCGCTGGTGCCGGTTGTTGGAGACATGAGCTGGTTCGCGATACCGACGCCGATGATCGACCCCACCAACGTATGCGAGCTCGACGACGGCAGTCCGAGATACCAGGTGCCGAGATTCCAGATGATGGCGGCGATGAGCAGCGCGAAGACCATCGCGAACCCGGCCTTGCTTCCGACCTGAAGAATGAGCTCCACCGGCAGCAGTGAAATGATCCCGAACGCAACGGCGCCGGTCGACACGAGCACGCCAATGAAGTTCCACACCCCTGACCAGACCACTGCCACATTCGCGTCGAGCGACTTGGTGTAGATCACCGTGGCAACCGCATTCGCGGTGTCATGGAAGCCGTTGACGAACTCGAAGCCCAGCGCCACGACCAGCGCCACTGCAAGGAGGACATAGGGGAGGACGCCGGCGGCCCGAACCTGGCTGAGATCGCCGACCACGCTCGCGCCCACATAAATCGCGCCGACCAGACACGCAAGCCCGAACGCAATCAAGCCGAATCCGGTCGGTCTGCCCCCCTGTCGTACCGCAATGGTCGCTGCGCTGCCGTCGGGCATAGGTCTCGAAGCTTTGCCGCTGGTCACGCGACTTGTCAACGTCAGGTTGTCCAGGGTGCGTGCGGAGGCCGCTTCGGGGAGGATGGACCACGCGGGGGCGACACTATTTCCGGCGTGTGACGGCAGTACATCGTCCGCCGCAATTCCGTGTAACTGCCACCAAGGATCGAGGGCTATTTGAAAAGCGTGCTTGACAATGGCCCTGTTTTAGATAACCATATGGTTATTAAACCTGTAGGCTATGAAACAGGACGCATCCACTCGCCTCGATGCCACCTTCCTGGCACTTGCGGATCCGACCAGACGCGCCATTCTGGCCCGCCTGGCGACCGGCGAAGCGTCAGTCACCGAACTCGCTGAGCCGTTCTCTATCAGTCAACCCGCCATCTCGAAGCACCTGAAAGTCCTCGAGCGGGCCGGGCTGATCAGCGTGGGGCAGGACGCACAGCGACGGCCGCGGCGGTTGGAGGGCACACCGCTGGCCGAGGCGACCGCGTGGCTCGAGCAATATCGGGCGGCGTGGGAGGCGAACTACCAGCGTCTCGACGGCTTACTGGAAGAGATGCAACGCGCATCGCCGGCGGCGAAGCGTGCGCGTCAGCAGACGAAACGACCGAAACGCCGATGAACGCCACGAAGGAGAACACCATGCAGACAATCGACAGGGCGGAGGTCACGCAGCCGAGCGATCGCGAGGTGCAGGTCAAGCGGTCCTTCAAGGCCCCGCAGGCGCTCGTGTATCGTGCGTACACCGAACCCCAACTCGTGCAGCGGTGGCTGCTCGGCCCGCCCGGCTGGTCTATGCCCGTGTGCGAGATGGACGTACGCGTTGGCGGCCGGTATCGCTGGCGGTGGCGGAACAACGATAACGGCGCCGAGTTCGGCTTCAGCGGCACGTTCCGCGAAGTGCAGCCCCCTTCCAGACTCGTCCACACGGAGGCCTACGATCCCGGCACGGTGGGCGATGACTTTCCGAGAAACGACGCGATCGTGACGGTCACGTTTACACCGGATGGCGATCGCACGACAGTGACGACGTTGGTCGACTTCGGGTCGAAGCACGCACGCGATGCGGCGGTGTCAACCGGCATGACCGACGGCATGGAGCAGAGCTATCAGCTCCTGGATCGGTTGCTCGAGCAACAGCCGCGAGCCTGATGACGCAAATCTTCCGGCGGTCTTCCGCGGCGAGATCATCGGTGGGTCCGCCTTCAGGCGGACCTTCAATCATCGAGTGGTGTCCGGCTGCAGGATCTCGTAGCCGTGCTTGGCGGCGAGAGCGCCGAGCTTCTGGACGTCGGGCACGCCACCTCTGGCAAAAATCTCCGCTGCGCCGCGGTAGAACTCTTCGAATCCACTCGGTGTCGTAAGTACCCAGTGGCGGCTCGGCGTCGTGCCGGCGTTCCGGAATGTATGACGCGCGCCACGCGGCAGATAGACCACGCTGCCGGCAGGCGCCGGGGTCCATCCTGCGTCGCTCCACACCTCGAGCTGGCCTTCGACAACGATGAACAACTCATCATCGCTGTGATGAACGTGCGGCGGCGGACCGCCTCCAGGCGGTGTTACTGCAAGACCGAGGCAGAGTCTGCCGGCGGTCTGCGTGCCATCGAGTTTGAATTGTGCGGTGCTTCCAAATGCGGTGAAGCTGCATCCGGTATCAGGCGTGATGACTACAAACGGTGGCATTGCTCGTGGTCGTCTGATCTGTAGTTGTTTCAGTGCGCATGGTCTATGAAAAGGCTTCCTGAGTTATTGAATGAATGCGGTCGGATGGTGGTTAAACCCAGTATACGGTCTGACACCTGACGCTTCGGTTCGCGTCAGGTCTCCTCGACTTCGACCTCAGCGCTTCGGATTGACGAGCGGCGCCGACATGCGCTGGAAGGCAAAACCGGCAGCATCGTTCCCGGTGACGAGTACGCGGAAGGCTTCTGTATTTGGCGTGAACTGCGACACATAACTGCCGTCTGTTTCACCTGCCGTGAGCGGCAACTCGGCGAGAACCATGAACTGGCCGCTGACAAGCGACACGCGCAGGCCAGAGGCGCGGCCGCTCATTCGAAGCCGCAAGGTATTTTGGATGCCAGCCGACGGAACAGCCGAGAACGCGGTGTCTGCAGCGGACGTAAATTCCGGACGCGAGATTCCAATTCCACTGCGAGCCTGCACAACCACGCCAGAGATGCCGCTGCCGGCTAGACGCAGGGTCCACACTCCAGGTTCCGGCCGTCTGACGATCACCATGTGCTGGGCCCGGAAATTCGGGAGATCGGTCACATCGTCGCCGATGGCGAGCGCTCCCGACGGACGTACCACATCAGCCGTCTGGAGGCACTGTACGGAGATTGAGAAGAGCACGCTGTCGACTGTTGAATCGATCGGCACGTTGAACTCGTGCAGCCCGGGGTTCATCGAGCCGGCGAGCCTGAAGATGGTTTGTGGATGATCTCCGAACGCCGTGAGCAGCGCTGCCGAGTCGCCGATTTCTTCAGGCGCCAGGAGCAGCAGGTGGCCGCCGCTTCCCTCGGCCACACGAAAATACGACGGGTCGAGCCGTGCGCCGCATGGAAAGCCGGCGCGCGGATTCGGCGTTTGTTGCTGCCCGCCAACCCACATCGGCGCGGCGAAAATGGCCGCCGCCGCGAACCATACCCGTTTCACATTTGCATTATCGGTCTGGCGCAGGATGGCCGAGAGAAGGGTCGCGGCGCGTGCCGCTCGACGCGCGCCTGCTGTCGATGTCATTCATCAACGACTCGATCGTGCTCTTTCGCCCTGCTGCGTGTGCACGAGCCCATCGGTCGTCGCCGAGGCGTGCGCGCACGGCTCTTTCCGTCTCCTGTCGAAGCTCGTTGACCGATCGATCGACAATCGTTGCGCCCGTGGCCTCCGTGACGGCGTGACGGGCGCCCAGAATCTGCGCCGCCCACACGTCTTCACCCTTCAGTGCCGCCGCGGCCGCCAGCGGAACGAGCGTGTGCACGAAGGCGAACTTGTCGTGCAACTCGCGGATCGGCCCGAGGCTCTCCCGCACGAGCTCCACTGCTTCTTCGGCATTGCCACGCCTGACCGCCAGCGTGGCTCGAAGGAACAAGGGCAATAACAGGAACCACGGCCCGCTGGCTTGCAGCTTCGAGGCGGCCTCGCGAAGCAACCGGTCCGCCTCCTCGAATTCCCCGGTCGCCATGGCGACACGCGCCATGCCGGTCAGCGCGTTCCCGATTCGCCAGGGGTTTGGGAACTGCCGCGATTCGTGAAGGCTACGCGCATAGCGGTCGAGCGCCGCCTCTTCGTTTCCGCTGATGTGTTCGAGATGACCGAGCAGCAACTCCGCCACCGCGATCCAATCCCGGTCGGCGGCACTCGAGGCGAGCGCGAGCGCGCGTGTGGCCGCCGCCCGTGATCGCTCGAAATCGGCTTGTGTGTAGCGCATGACCGCCGCTCCGATGAGTGCGGTCGCCTCGACGGATGGCGGCGGTGATGGAACAGCAAGGATTCGCTCGTACCATTCGAGGCCCTCGCTGGCGTGGCCGCGAATCACCCAGAAGAAGAACAGGCGGTAGACGATGGTGGATGCTTCAACGGAACGACCGCGCTCGATGAGCCATATCAGGACGGACCGATAGTTTTCGAGGTCGTCGCGGACCCGGTCGAGCCACTCGCCTTGCGTATGCTGGTCGACCAGCCCTTCCGCCGCAAGACGAGACTCAGTGGCGCAGTAGCGCACCAGTCCCTCCATCGCATCGTCGCGCTCACCGGCGGCGTTTAGTTCAACGACGGCGTAGGCACGCACGGTTTCGAGTGTGCAGTACAGCGGTCGCGCGGGCACGGAGCTCTCCGCCTGGAGCAGCAGACTCTTGTCAATCAGACCCGCAGCAGCGGCCAGCACATCGTCGCTTCCGCCCAGAGGCCCCTCACGGCCCGCGACCACCGCCGCCGCCGCTTCGATCGGAAAGTCGCCCGACAGCACTCCAAGGCGCCGGAACACGCGCTGCTCGTCGTGATCCAAAAGCCGATAACTCCACGCAACCGTTGCGTTCATCGTCTGCTGGCGCTCAGGCAGATCGCGCGGGCCGGACGTCGAAAACAGGACATCCTGGGCGAGTCGCCGCAAGAGATCTTCCGGCGTCAGCAGTTTCAGCCACGGCGCGGCGAGCTCCAGCGCGAGGGGGAGCGCATCGAGCCGGCGACAGATCGCGGTCACGGTGCGACCGTTGGAGGATGTCAGACCAAACTCGGGCCGAACATCGCGAACGCGTTCGACGAACAGGCGCACCGCTGGCGAGTGCGCCATATCGTCGGCAGACGCATCTTCAGCGACGTTCAATCCGAGCGGACCGACGACATATTCCCGCTCGCCTCGCACCCGCAACGGCGCGCGGCTCGTGACGAGGACACGTAGAGCCGCGACCGACGTCAGGAGCTCGGCGACCAGCGGCGCTGCATCGAGCACATGTTCAAAGTTGTCGAGGAACAGCAAGGTTCGCCGGCCGTCACACGCCGCTCTGACGCGCTTCGACAGGTCGAGGGCACTGATGTCGAGCAGACCAAGGGCTTCAGCGATCGCCGCCGCGACGAACGAGGCGTCGCGAACGGCGGCGAGCGGAACGAAGACCACACGAGCGGCGCCTTCGAGCATCATTGCCCGCGCAACCTCCTGCGCAAGACGGGTCTTCCCGGCTCCGCCGGGCCCTGTCAATGTAATCAGGCGAAGACCAGAATCCGCGAGCCACTCGCGGAGAACCTTGACGTCGTCGTCGCGGCCGAGCAGGGCCGTCAATGCCAGCGGCAGCGACCCGCCGCTGCGATCATCGAATACTGCGGTATGAATTGCAGCCCGCCCGCTTGCGAGGAGCGCGTCGCGCGTTGCGTCGCTGAGGTCCAGCGCTGCAGACAGCGCTTTCACGGTGTCCACGTGCGGTCGACGGCGTTCGCCTCGCTCCAGCGCGCTGACGGCGTGGACCGAGAGCCCCGCCACCGTCGCAAGCTCCTCCTGCGTGAAGCCTGCTGCTTCGCGAAGCGCCTTCAACTGCGCCCCAAATGACCCCGGAGCGCCGGATTTCATAACCCCCGATCTTATTACCGCCCGCCTGTGCGGGTTCCGTGCGGGTTGTGTGTGAGTTCCGGACGGGTGTTGTGTGTGGTCACGCAATCGGTCGACCTCCACACTGAACAACGTGACGAGCGGCATTGCGCGAGGCGCACGCCGTGTTACGCGATCGAAGGAATTGGGCAAACGCAGAAGGAAGGTCGAGATGAAGAAAGCAGCACTAATCGTCGTCGGGACGTTACTGGTCGTGGCGTGCGGTCGAAACTACACGCCCTCTAGCCCGTCTCAGGTTTCAGAGAACGGATCATCGTCATCAATCAGTGACGCAAGCGCCACGTCTCCGTCGCTCGCGACACCGCTTGTCGCACGGGCGCAAGGTCACATTGGGTTTGGTTTCAACGGGACGGTCAGCGGCTTCCCGACTGGGAAGGTATTTCTGTCTGGTGGCGGCAGCTACGAGCCCGGCTCCGACTCGCATTTCGTCCACGCGGGCGGAGGCTTCACGTGCATCAACGCCGTGCGGCAGGGCCCCTTGAGCATGAGCATCAATACAAACGATCCGGGCCCGTGCCTGGACAATCAGGGCATCCGCTGGGACACAGCGGAACTGCTGGAGGGCACAACGTTCAAATGCACGGGGTCTGCGACTGACGAGACAGCCTCAACCAACGACACGACCGTCGTACTCCAGGGCGACTTCTATCGTGCCGGCAACGGCAACGACGAGTCGTTTACCGCCAAGATGATCGTGTCGAGCGGCGACATCTCCAAGAACTTCCCCGGTGTCAACCTCTGGGTGCAGGGAGTGGGGTGCGGGATCGCAAAGGCCGTCAACTTCAGCCGCTGATGTCGCGGACATTTATGGAAACCGGGAACCGGGAATCATGTCACCCACTACAGAAGCTGTCGGTCACCTTCTCCCGTCTTTCGCGGGACAACTGCTCCAGCGCGAGGATGCCGCGTACGACGTGAGTCGCCGCGTGCACAACGGCTTGATTAACAAATACCCGACGATCATCGCTCGCTGTGCCGGCACCGCTGACATCGTCGATGCGTTGGCGCTCGCACGGACGCTCGATCTCGAAGTCGCGGTGCGCGGCGGAGGTCACAACGTCGCGGGACGTGCCACCATCGATGGTGGACTCCTGGTCGACCTCTCTCCCATGAAGGGGATACATGTGGACGTCGACGCCCGAACCGCGCGGGCGCAGGGAGGGGTCTTGTGGAAGGAGTTCAATCGCGAGACACAGGTGCACGGCCTGGCGACGACCGGCGGGGTCGTCGGGAGCACGGGGATCGCTGGCCTCACCCTGGGCGGCGGTGTGGGATGGCTCATGCCGAAGCACGGCCTTGCGCTGGACAATCTGCGCTCCGCCGAAGTGGTCATGGCGGACGGCCGGGTGCTGCGCGCAAGCGCCGGTGAGAACGCTGATTTGTTCTGGGCCATTCGCGGCGGCGGCGGCAACTTCGGCATCGCGGCTTCCCTTGAATACGACCTCCATGCAGTCGGGCCGATGATCACCGGCGGAGTTGTCGTGCATCCCCTGCCGCGCGCGGTCGACACGCTGCGGTTTTTCCGTGACTGGTGCGCGGATCTTCCTGACGAGATGATGCTGGTCGCCGGACTTCAGACCGCACCAGACGACTCACACGCGAAAGTCGTCGGCGTCGTGGCGGCACATTGTGGGTCGCTCGAGGAGGGCGAGGGGGCGGTTCGTCCATTGAAGGGCTTTGGTTCGCCCGTGGTGGATACGCTTGGTCCGGTGCCGTACAGCGCGCTCAGTAACATGTTGGATCCCGCCTTTCCACGAGGCGCATTCAACTACTGGAAAGCGCAGTTCCTGACGGATCTCAGCGATGACGCGATTCGGACGCTCGTCATGGCGTTCGAGGCGTGTCCGTCGTCGATGAGCCAGATCATCATCGAGCACTTCCACGGGGCGGCGAGCCGCGTCCCTGTGGCGAGCACGCCGTGTGCGCTGCGCACGACGGGGTTCAACGTCGTCGTCATCTCGCAGTGGGCGAGCGCATTGGAGACCGAACGGGGCATTGCGTGGGCACGAAATACCTTTGCCGCCCTCACACCGTTTCTGGCGACGACCCGCTACTTGAACTATCTCGAAGACGACGCGATCGATCCGGCGGCGGTCGCGTACGGTCCGAACCTCGGTCGTCTGCGGAGGCTCAAGACGAAGTACGACCCGGAAAACTTCTTCAGGCAGAACGTGAACATTCTGCCGTTGTGAGGGACGAAATGGAGCGCATTGCAAGGGTCAGCAGGTACGGCATTGTCGGCGCGAGCCGCGCCATCGCCGATGTGATCCGTCAGATTGAGCTGGTGTCGGCCACGCGCAGTACGGTCTTGATCACAGGCGAAACGGGCACAGGAAAGGAACTCGTCGCCCGTGCCGTGCACAGCCGCGACCTGCGACCACACACACCGTTTGTCAAGGTCAATTGCGCCGCCATTCCTGACGCGTTGATCGAATCGGAACTCTTCGGGTACGTCCGCGGCGCCTTCACCGGCGCCGCCGGATCGAAGCGAGGCAAATTCTCGCTTGCCCACGGGGGTTCCATCTTCCTCGACGAGATCGGGACGATGAACGTCGGCCTGCAGGCGAAGCTGCTGCGCGTACTGCAGGAGCGGGAAATCGAACCGTTGGGCAGCGAGCGAGCCGAACGCGTCGATGTGCGCGTCATCGCTGCCACCAATCGCGACCTTCGACAGCTCGTCCGCGAAGGTCGGCTCCTGGACGATTTGTTCTATCGCCTGTACGTCGTTCCAATCCTCGTACCGCCGCTTCGCGAACGGATTGAGGACATGCCGATGTTGGTGGAGTCTTTCATCGACAAGCACTCGACCAGAAACGGCAGAGTGATCGAGGCGGTCGAAGACGGCGTCATCGAGTGGCTCCAGAGGTACCGCTGGCCCGGAAACGTTCGCGAACTCGAAAACACAATCGAGCGGGCTGTCGTGCTGTCGACGGGTTCAACAATCAGGCGCGATGTCGTGACCATGGACGTGGGCATCGACACGCTCGCTGCTGTAGTTCCGTCCTTGAAGTTGCGCCAGAACGTCGAATGGATCGAGCGCGAAACAATACGGCGAGCGCTCGAGGTGTCACCGCTGAAGCGGCAGGCTGCGAGACTGATGGGGATCAGCCCGCGGGCCCTGTCGCACTATCTCGCGAAATACCCGCTCATCGCGGAACCCGATTCGACCTCGAGGCACCAATGAAATTCGTGGCTGCGTGTCTAAATGCCTGCGTTTTCTATATCACTGAGCAGCGAGTCGATCGAGGCGGTGCGTCCCGTTTCGTAGGCACGTCCCCACGTGAGGAGACCGAGACGTGCTCGTGCTTGCTGCTCGACCCGCTCCCGAAGTTCTCGAACCGAGTTGCTGGTCACCGTGGTCCCTGTGCGCTCCGTCATGGCATCCCGGGCGCCAAGTATCTTCGCCGCCCACGCCTCCTTTCCTTTCAGGCTTGCGGCCGCCGCGAGAGGGACGAGCGCGTATATGAATGCGAACCGATCCCGCACCCGCCGGCTGCAGAGAAGACTTTCATGGACCAATGCGATCGCCGCGTCGGCGTCGCCGCGCTGAACAGCGGCGATCGCGTGAATGTAGAGAGGCAGGTTCAGGAACCACGGCCCGGCGTGTCGAAGCACCGACGTGGCCTCGTCGAGGAGGCGTTCCGCTTTCTGAACATCCCGAGTGATCAGGGCGATGCTCGCCAGACCGATCAGAGCGTTGCCGATGCCCCACGGCATCGCCATTGTCTTGAACCCTTCCACGCTTTGAGCGAGCAGGGCATTGGCCTTGTCGAGGTTGCCACTCGCCTGCTCGATATGTCCAAGCAGAAGTTGCGCGTGTACGACAATGGCTGTATCGCCTCTTTCGGTCGCAATCGCCAACGCCCTGGCGGCCGCGGTTCGGGCCGGCTCGAGATCGCCCCGCGTATGCGACATCACCGCCGTCGCAATAAGCAGGCGCGATTCAGATGCGGACGGAAGATCCGACAGTTTCAATATCCGGTGGTACCACTGAAGGCCTTCGGCGGAGCGTCCACGAATCAGCCAGAAAAAGATCAGCCGCCACGCGATATCGGCTGCTTCGACTGAACGGTTGCGTTCGATCAGCCACGCGAGCACCGCGCGGTAGTTGTGGAGATCGTCCCGGACGCGGTCCAGCCATTCGATTTGGGACGGCCCGACCAGCCCCTCTTCCGCGGCGGCGGCTTCGCAGCCGCAGTACTGCACCAGCCCCGCCAGCGCATCGTCGCGTTCGCCCGACGCATCGAGCTCGAGCGCCGCGACCGCACGCACCGTTTCGAGCATTTGATACAGCGGGCGCGTGATGACCGAGCCTTCGACCCGATAAAGGAGACTCTTTTCCGTGAGCGCAGCCGCGGCGCGCAGCGATGCATCGCCGCTGTCGGATCGGTCCGCAGCGCCGGCAAGGACCGCGGCAACAGCATCGAGCGGAAATCGACCCGGCAGGGCGCCGAGGCGGCGAAAGGCGCGCTGCTCGTCGCGTCCGAGCAGCTGATAGCTCCACGTCACGGTGGAACTCATCGTCTGCTGGCGCTCCGGGAGATCGCCTCGTGCAACTGGTGGCAGGAGAACATCCTGCTCGAGTCGGCGCAGCAGACCTTGTGGAGTCAGCACCTTGATCCACGGCGCCGCCAGCTCCAACGCGAGTGGAAGTGCATCGAGTCGCCGGCAGATTGCGACCATCGCAGGAGCATTCATGGACGTCAGCCGGAAATCGGGCCGCGCGCCACGGACGCGCTCGATGAAGAAGTGCAGGGCAGGGATCTGCGCGAGATCGTCAGGCGACAGCGCCTCGGCGTCCACGTGCAAGTGGAGCGGGCCAAGTGTGTACAGTCGCTCGCCGCGGAGGCGCAGCGGTGCGCGGCTCGTGGCGAGCAAGCGGAGCGATGGCGCGGATGTCAGAAGGTCGACGACCAGTGGTGCTGCGTCCAGAACGTGTTCGCAGTTATCGAGCACCAGCAACATCGGATGTTGGTCGTCGCATACGGCGCAAACTCGCTGCGGCAAGTCCGCGGCCGTCGCTTCCAACAGGCCGAGGGCTTCGGCGATCGCGGACGCGACGAACGCGGGGTCGCGAATCGCCGCGAGCTGAACGAAGCCCACGCGCAGCGTCCGTTCGTCCGCGACAAGGTGCGCGATTTCCAGGGCGAGCCGTGTCTTGCCCACGCCGCCGGGGCCGACGATGGTAATCAGCCGCGCAAGCGGCTCGTCGAGCCATTGCTGCAGGGTCTCAACCTCCGCGTCGCGTCCGACGAGCGCGGTCAGCGCGACGGGCAGTGGCACGCCGCTTAGTTCGTCGAACGCCGGTTCGTCCGCCGGCGCTCGTGCCGCCTTCACCAGCGCGTCACGGGCGTCGTCTTTCAGGCCAAGCGCGGCGGCCAGCGCACGTACGGTCTCCATGTGGGGGCGCCGTCGTTCTCCACGCTCGAGGGCGCTGACGGCGTGAACCGAGAGGCCGGCGTTGGTGGCGAGCTCCTCCTGTGTAAAGCCGGCTGTCGCCCGCAACGTCCTCAAGTACGCCCCAAACGATCCCGGAGCGCCGGCCTTCATGAACCGCCCATCTTACAGCGCCGCTGTGCGTGGCACGTACGAGTTCCGTGCGGGCGTCGTAGGTGGGCCGCAGGCGCCCGCCGCGCCACACTCGACGAATGGAGAACGTCCACACATCGAACGCCAATGGCGGCCCTTTGAACTTTGAGGATGTCGTTCTGCCGCATCTGAATGCAGCCTACCGTCTTGCGCGATCGCTGACCGAAACCGATGACGATGCCGAAGACATCGTCCAAGAGGCGGCGCTGCGCGCCTTCCGCTACTTTCGAACCTTCTCCGGTGGCAACGGACGAGCCTGGTTTCTGAGGATCGTGCGACACATGTGTTACGACTGGCATGGCGACAGCCTGAAGGGCGCAGGAGACACCTTCGACGAAGAGAAGCACGCAGGTTCGCAGATCACGCCCGAGATGCTGCTGCTGCACGAGGATAATGTGTCGCTGATTGAGGATGCGATGAGCGACTTGCCGGAGCGATTTCGCGAGTTGCTCGCGCTTCGCGAGCTGGAAGGCCTTTCGTACCGGGAACTGGCAGACGCGTTACGGATTCCGATTGGAAGCGTGATGTCAGGGCTTTCACGTGCGCGGCGGGCCTTCCGTCGTGCGCTCGCCGCCGAGTTGCACCGACGACAGCGCACGGCGTCAACCAGTCCTTTCACTTGCGATCCACGTTTCTCTGTCACATAGTGTGTCCCGCGCATCACGGGCGCAGCCTTGGGCCCAGGTGACCTCGTTCTGCATGGAGGAGCGCATGGAAAGCAACGTGTCCGGACGTCGGGAGTTTCTCGGGAGGATCACGGCCGTCGCCGCGGGGCTGCCAGCCCTGATAGCTTCCCTGCCGCGACTGGCGGATGCCGCCGCCGAGGGAACGAAGATCGCCTACAACCCCGCAGCGAAGCTTGACGTCACGGTGTCCGAAGTCGAGCTCCGGCGCAACACCGCGGGACGCATGCTGATGGCGCGTATTTATCGCCCCGCCGGTGCCGGGCCGTTCCCCACCGTGCTCGATCTGCACGGCGGAGCATGGAATGCCAAGGATCGCTCCGCCGAAGAGCCGATGGATCGATCCATCGCGAGCAGCGGTGTCCTCGTTGTGGCTGTGGACATGACGCGCGCACCGGAAGCGCCGTATCCGGCCGGCGTTCAGGATGCTAACTACGCGCTTCGCTGGCTGAAATGGAAAGCGCCGACGTGGAACGGTGACCCGTCCAGGATCGGCATCTATGGCAGCTCCAGCGGTGGTCATGTTGCGGAACTCCTTGCCATGCGCCCGCGCGATCCTCGGTACAACGCGATCCCGTTGCCGCAGGGCGCGCCAAAGGTGGACGCGAGCGTTGCCTACGTGGCGATGCGTTCACCAATCAGTGACACATGGGCGCGTTACGAGAATGCAGAGCACCTGAAACGTGAGGACATGGTGAAGAACAACACCACGTTCTTCAAACCGTGGGACACCATCCATGAGAGCAATCCGGTGGAGATCCTTCAGCGTCACGAGCAGGTCACGCTGGTGCCGATGCTGATCATGCAGGGCGCTCTCGATGACAACATGATCCCGCCCGCACAGAAAAAGTTTGCGGACACGTACAAAGCGGCGGGTGGCGACATCCGGTACGAACTATTCGAGGGCTGCGAGCACGAGTGGGTAGCCAAGGAAGGGCCGCAGACCGACCGCGCGCGAGAGATGGTGAAGGCCTTCATCGGGCAACAGCTGAAATCCGCCCGGACCTGATTGCCAACTCCGGGTCCGCACGACTGAGGCGGCCGGTCACCGATTGGATCTCAGTGACCGGCGCCAGCCGTGCAACGACTGCGGCCGAAATCAGGGCAGCGATGTCGACGACGGCGGGGGACTCTGAATCGTGCCGTTCGTAGATGTCGCTCCACGCCTGCATCTGCTGGCGCGCATCGATCAGCCACGCCCCTACGCGGACGCGCGCGCCATACCGGCGCACGCTACCTTCAAGCACGTAAGCAGGTTGGGCGGGGCGGTGCGTCGACTGGCGCCGCGTGAGCTCGAGATGGGAACACCGACCGAGTTCGACGAACAATTCGTCCTGTAGGCCGCCAACGAATCCATCGTCAGCGTTGTCGGCCGAAAAGGCGAGGACCGCAAGTCGAATCCGGCGTAGCGTAGAGGTGTGGATCCACCGGTAACCGCGTCGCGGAACCGTCTCGACGAACTGCGGGTTTTGCGGGTTGTCACCAAGCGCTGCACGCAGGCGCTTGATCGCGGCATTCAGGCTGTGCTCGAAATCGACAAAAGTTCCGTTGGGCCAAAGCTGCCGAAACAGCTCTTCGCGCTCGACCACCTCGCCCGGTCGTTCCAGCAGCAGTCGCAGAATCTCCAGCGGCTGTCCAGTCAGCGACACGCGCGTGTTCCCTCTTCGCAATTCCCGCGTGCGGAAGTCGAAAAGAATCGCGTGAAAAGCAGGCACTCGTTTCGACCAGCGACCGGTCCCGCCGCGTACGAGTATTACCTGCGTGGCCGGCAGCACCCCCCGCGCATGACGAAGGCGGAGCTGCAGAAGAGCGGCGAGATGTTCGCGCGCGCAATCGAGTTGGACGCGGCCTACGCCCCCGCGTTTGCTGGCCTGGCAACCGTGCACGCCACGATGTACGAATGGTTTGGTGGCCAGGCGGACGATCTGCTGGCAGCAGAGCGCGCCAGCGAACGCGCGCTCGACCTGGCACCCGGAATGGCGGAGGCTCACGTGGCGCATGGCTGCGCGCTGGCGCTGTCGCGGCGACCCGCCGAAGCCGAGCGTGCGTTCGAGCAGGCCATTCGCATCAATCCCAATCTGTTCGATGCTTATTGCTATTCGGCTCGAACGAACTTTGCGCGCGGCGACATCGCTGCGTCCGCGGCGCGTTTTCGCAAAGCGGCGGAAGTGCGGCAGGACGACTTTCAGAGTCCGCTGCTGCTGTCGCAGTCGCTGCGCATGCTCGGCCGCCTCGAGGATGCGGCGCAGGCGAACAAGGAAGGTATCCGCCGTGCGGAGCACGTTCTGGCGTTGAATCCCCTGGACGGCCGCGCGCTTTCTCTCGGTGCATCGGCGCTCTTCCACGACGGCAGGACGGCACAGGTCGAATGGTCGCGACGATCGCTCGACTTGTATCCGGACGATATGAGCACGCTCGTCAACGCCGCGTGCCTGCACGCCAAGCTCGGACAGAAGGAGGACGCGTTGGAGTTGCTCGAACGCGTGTTTGCCCGGGGTTGGGGGAAACGCGACTGGGTGGAGCACGATCCTGACTACGACATCTTGCGCGACGATCCGCGATTCCTGAAGCTTCTGGCGCGTCTCAAATAAAACTGACCAAAAACAAAAGGTCGGCACCGTTGGGTGCCGGCCTTTTGCCACACACGAGGGGTTGGGAGTACTAGGCTTTCGCCGAGTAACGGCGCCGGAGGCCGCGGGCCAGCCCCAACAGCCCGGTGCCGAAGAGTGTCATCGTGCCTGGCTCGGGAACCGTCGTATTGGTGATGTCGGTGCTGATCGCCGTGTACGGTGAACCCTGGCCGGTGCCGTTGACCGCGGTCTCGAAACCGAAATACGCGAACTGCGTTGACGGGTCGAGGCCGATGGCCAACAGAAGCTCACGAGCCTTGGTGTCCCTGCCAGCCGCCGTGATGGCACCAGTCACGCCGTTGTTAATCAGCACGTTGACCCCGCCCGAGAGGTCGCCGCTCAACAGGTTGACCGGTGCGAGGATGCCGAGGGCCGGGATCGAGCCGACAATCGTGATGGTGTTCAGGTTCTTGTCAAAGCTCAGAAGACCGCAGCCTCCCACCGCATCGCCGCAGACAGCCGCACCTTCAACATCAAACACGCCGTTGTTGACGGGGGCGCCGAGGATGATGACGGTGTCGATGAAGATGCCTGACCCCGTAACGTTGGCGCCAATGTTTACGGTGCCGCCTGCGCCACCGAACCCGGTGCCGAAGTCGATGACCGTGGCCGCGTTGGCAGATGCGGTGGCCAAGCCGAAGACGGCCGCCGCGAGGACGAAATGTTTAACCATGCTCTTCATATCTGTGCAACCTCTCGTGTGTGGAACCGCCATTAGGGCTTTCGAGCTAGGAGAGGCAATGGCGGTACCAGGGCTAACGGAGGCGACAGCGATCTCGCGCGAAGGTGACTTTCGGCGGAATATCTGGGCATTTTCGACCGACCCGCTCGGCCGCCCGAAAAAGGGCCAAACGGCGTCGATACGGCATGGCACCTTTGGCGCAGACTTTACTCGTCGGTCAAGTTGCTCGCGGAGCCTTTTTATGGAGGTTACCCGAAGCGTCCTGAATGGGGACACAATCTGCCGCGCCGCCCGCGACTTCTATGGCGTCTGGATGACCAAGTACCGGAACGGCTCCTCAATGTTCCTGTACATGTGCGGCGCGTTCGGAGGAATGATCACGACGTCGCCTTTGCTGACGTGATGCGACTCACCGGCGCCAATCAGCCGGCCGCCCTCGGGCGTTTCTTTCGCTCCCTTTTGGGTTGAGGCGGCGCCCGGTGTCACAAACGTCGCTGCACCACTCATAATCACGACCACGCCGGTCCAATCCTCGTGTGAATGCAGCTGGCCTTCGTCGGCCTTGCCGCGGCTGTTGGAGTGGATGGCCCATGTGCGCCCTTGTCGATCCTTGCGGGCGAACAGGTCCCGGCTGCCCGCGGAGGCGAGGGCTCGCGCGAACGACGCGTCGACTTGCTCGTGTCCGAAATATGTGATCAGCGGCGCAGGCGCCTTCTGCTGCGCGCTGGTTTTGGCCACCCATCCTGCACTAAAGGCCACGAGGACGGCTGCGGTCAGCATCACCGTTCGTTTGGATAGCATCTGGCTTCGTCCTTTCGCTCTGCGGAAGCTCGCGCTGGCAACTTATCACGTTCATCCCATCCCAGACGCCGAACCTTCGTGCGAGGCGCCTTCCTTCATGTAGCACCAAGGTCGCGCCTTGCCTTGCGACACGACCGTGCAATTCTGCCGTTCGAATTGGTTAGAAAGATCGCGGCGTCATCGCTTCCGCGTGGACTTCCTACCAATTCGTGGCGTACGTTTTTGCGTCACCTCATCCCCTCACAATCACGTTCATAGAAATCGCCCGTAATTTGAGGGATCTGTGAAGCGGTCCCGTCCTTGCGATTACTCCTCGCAGGACACTTTTGACCGCCCCCTAGGTCAAACGAACCTAATCACATCAAACAAATCAAACTCGCAAGCTCTCATAGCTCGCAGTCCGTTCGCTGGGAGCGATTACCTCCGGATCAAGGAGGGATCGAGAGATCCACATGGGTGTACGAGCAATGGACAGAAGCAGGCTTGCCTGGCGATTCAACCGGCGCTTATTGGCGGTTGTTGCCTGCATTTATTTCATTTTCTGCTCTGTCGCTGGCGCGTCCCAAGGGCGCGCCGTGCCGCTCGAGGAGCGTGCTCGAGGAGCCAGTCAGATCGTCGTCGCCACAGTCACCAGTGTGACTCCCCGCTGGGACGTGAACGCCTACGGCGATCGATTGATCATCTCTCGGTTGTCTCTGCGGGTCGATGAAACCTTGAAGGGTGTGGCGGCCGCTGCGGTGTCGATGGATCTCGAGGGCGGAACCATCGATGGACTCACGCTGCGAGTTTCCGCCCTGCCCGCGCTCGAACTCGGCGAACGCGCGGTCTTCTTTCTCAATGCGAGGGCCGGCGGTGTCTACCAACCGTATCTGGCGGGCCAGGGCATTGTCGAGCTGAATGATACGGGTTTTGTGCGTGGCAGCAACCTGACCCTCGCTACCGTCCGCGCCGTCGTCCGCCAGGCATTCGCGGGAACGCGGCGATGAGGGCGCCCCTCTTAAGGGTGTGTGTCGTGGCGGCAGTAGTTGCCGCGATGACTGTGGGATGGCCGGCTTCGCCGGGCGCGTACGCAACCTACGCGAAATGGGCGAATGCGGCCGCGACCGTCTACATCAGTCCCGCCAACAATGACGGCCTTTCGGATTCGGCTGTCGTCTCGGCTCTCCAGGCCGCGATGGACGACTGGAATACCCAGGGCGCATCGCCATTCCGATTCAATTACGGCGGCCAGGTGCGGGACACCACCACGGGCTACGACGGTCGAAACGTCGTGTTGTTCCGCAACGGCTCGGATGGGAACATCATCGCCTACACATATTCCTGGTGGGATTCCTCGAACCGGCTGCTCGACAGCGACATAATCATCTACGACCAGACCTACACGTTCCACGCGTTTGACGGAACGTGCAATCCGTACCCTGGGAACGCCGTCTATCTGCACGATCTGGCAGCACACGAGTTCGGGCACATGCTGGGCCTCTCGCATTCCAGTGAGCCTGCGGCGACGATGTACGCCGGTTACGCCACCTGCTCGACGACCCAACGCTCACTCGATGCCGACGATGTCGCAGGCATTCAGTCGCTGTATGGCAAATCTTCCTCGTCGCCTCCAACGAACAGTGCTCCGAGCGTGTCGATTTCGTCGCCCGGGAATGG
>Ga0075418_10002323_pt1 | contig 21722 bp, 28 predicted proteins | sample SoiMetdeltSBSDD2_FD_81776 | JGI IMG/M metagenome (GOLD analysis project Ga0075418, IMG submission 81776) | Bulk soil microbial communities from a Populus tree surrounding site in Tennessee, USA - Soil MetaG P. deltoides SBSDD2 | ecosystem: Environmental > Terrestrial > Soil > Tree plantation...
CTGCGCGGTCGGCTCCGCGCCATGCCTGGACCCCAATCAGACCCACGGCTTCGTGGTCGATGAGGCGGAGGTCACCTACTGGGGGTTGTGCCCGGCCTGCCGCGAACTCGACGACGACTAACTAACCTCGCCCTGCCCGGGCCTCCTGTCCCGCAGACCCTCCGGCTCAGGTGGCCATCGTCTCCACGCCCGCCCACGGCTCGCGCCGCGGCGCGCCCGCCCCGCCCGGGCACACGCGCTTGAAATCGCACCAACCGCAGAAAGGGCTGGGCCGCACCGGGAATGCCTCGTCGGGTGGTGTGCCGGCGGCGACCGCCCTTTCCGCGGCGACGATGTCACCGGCGGTCGCCTCGGCCCGGCTCACGTGGCGCGCAAGGGTTTCGGGGGTGTGGCGGTGGGCGGCGACCGTGCCGGTGGGCAGGTGGTGCAGCTCGACCCGGTGGCAGGTGCGGCGGAAGGTGCGCTCGGTGGCGAACGCATACAGCGCAAGGGCTTGGGAGCCGCGCGCGTCGTCGGGGCCGAGCCCGGACCGGCCGGTCTTGTAATCGACTATCACCAGCTCGTCGCCGCGCCGGTCGATCCGGTCGGCCCGGCCGCTCAGCGCCAGGACCGCGGTCTTGGCCGCCACCGTGCGCTCCACCGCGACCGGCTCGTAACCGGGCTCCAGATCGTCCAAATAGGACCCCATCCAACCCAGCGCGCGGGCGAACACCGCCCGCTCCTGCTCCTCGTCCCGATAGCCCTCGCGCACCCAGGTCGCCCGCAGCAGCTTGGCCACGCTGCCCCTGACCCGGCGCTCGGCGGGCAGATCCCACCAGTGGCGCAGGGCGGTGTGAACACTCGCGCCCACCGAGTTGTGCGCCCAGGCCGGACCCTTGGCCGGGGCCGGACGGTCCACATATGAATACCTGTATTTGCGGGGGCAGTCGTCGAAACCAGCCAGCTTGCTGGGGGTGCAGACGAACAGCCGCTCCGGCATGAGGTCGAAAGTCAGCTGTGTGCTCACGGGACAATTCTGCCAGTGGGGTCCGACAATCAATGCGCCTGCGCGAACTCCTCCACGAACGCGGCGACCGCGTCCGCCATCAGCTGCACGGCGATCGCCGCCAGTAGCAGCCCGGCGATGCGCGTCAGCACCTCGATCCCGCTGGGTTTGAGCACTCTCACCAGGAAACCCGAGTAACGCAACACCAGATATACCGTCGCCATCACCGCCACGATCGCCAGCGCGATCGCCACATACTCAGCCGTCGAGTCCGATCCCTGTACGAACAGCATCGTGGCCACGATCGCACCCGGCCCGGCCAGCAGCGGGGTCCCCAGCGGCACCAGCGCCACGTTCGACGTCTTGTGCTGATCGGGCGCCTCGGTCTTGCCCGTCAGCAACTCCAGCGCCACCAGCACGAGCAGCAGCCCGCCCGCGCCCTGCAACGCGGGCAGTTCAATGTGCAAGTAGGCCAGGATGGTCCGCCCGGCGACGGCGAACACCACGATCACTCCCAGCGCCAGAGCGACCGCATTCCACGCCGCGCGGTTGCGTTCCCGGGCCGCCATGGTCCCGGTCAGCGCCAGGAAGATCGGCACCATCCCGGGCGGATCGGTGATCACGAGCAGAGTGACGAAGACCTCGCCGAACAGCTTGACGTCCACACAGGACGTATAGCATCTAGCTGGTTACCCCGGACCGCCGCACCAGGTCCCAGCCGTCGGAGACGCCGGCGGGCAACGCCACCGCGAAACGCGATCCGTTGATGTCGCAGGCCACGACCCCGTTGGCGCTGCTGATGGTGACGACGGTCGCCGTGTCGGACCAGACCGCCGGCGCATCCGGGCTCGAGATGCAGCTGTAGCCGAAGACCGGCGGCCGGTCGAGCAGCGCGCTGGTCTCGATCGCCTGCCGCGACGCCTCGATGTCGATCAGGTGAACCCCGGTCGGAGAGGGCACGGCCAGCCAGCGCCCATCCGGCGAGCGGGCGGCACGGCCGGGACCGCTGCCGGCCTGTGCGGCATAGTTCAGCAGATCAGCGCAGCCCAGCCGGGTACCAAGAAGCCATCCTTTGGTTTTTGCCACCAGATCGACAAGGCACGTTTTGGATTCGTCGCGCACGATCCCGACGGCCTGCTTCGAGCCGGCTGTGTACACGGCGACCAGCTCCGGCTGACCCTCCTCCACATAGGCCTGATCGCCCGGCTCCCAGCTGTCGGAGCCGCCGCCCTCGCGGTTGAGGACGACCCGCGCCCCGTCAAAGCCGGACGGCCGGGAACCCGCGGGGACCGCCGTCGCCTTGGTGGCACCACCGCCGCCCGCGGACTGCACCGCCAATTTGGAGTCGGTGGAGACGCTGGCCACGCTGGCGCCGTCGTCGCTGACCGCCCAGGAGGCCACGCCCTCGCGCAGCGACACCGCCTGCCCGGCGGTCGTGAGCAGCCGCAACCGGATGTCGTCGGAGTAGAGCCAGCCCTGCGGCACCCGGATCACCTCGATGACCTGCTCGACACCGGGTAGCACCAGGCGCCGGCCGTCGGCGGTCCACAGCGCCGTGCCCTGGTATAGGTCGATGGGCAGGTCGATGACGGGCATGGGCCGGTCGGCGGGCGGGTTGCCTCCGGATCCCGCGCCATAGAGCGCCTCGAACGTGACCGTGCCCTCGCCGCCCGGCCGATCGGGCGCCCAGAAGCCTTTGATCACGGCGAGCCCGGCGACCATCGCCGCGAGCGTGCACACCGCGATGCCGCTCGCGAGCATCCGGCGCCGCGTCCTCCTCACCCGGCCGCGCGCGATCGCGGACCCGGCGGGGTCGATCGGCGCAAGGGGGGCTTGGACGCACGCACCGAACATCTCGCGCAGGTCGTCCTCAAGCATGGTCATCGCCCGGCTCTCCCGACCGGCAAAGGTCGCGCAGTTTCCTGGTCCTGACGCTGGGCGGGCACTACGGGCCGCGGCGGGAGCGCACCGGCCGGGGTCTCCGGACTCGACGGGCTCGACGCGACCGCGGCCTTGCCGGACGGCGCGGGGGCCGGCTCCGCCGCCGGCTTGCGGATCTCCGGCAGGGACGGGGCCAAACCCTCGGCCGCCAGCCGCTTTCTCAGCGTTCCCAAGGCACGTGAGGTTTGGCTCTTCACCGTGCCGGCGGAAATGTTGAGCATCGCGGCTGTCTGCGCCTCGGACATGTCCTCGTAGAAACGCAGAACAAGCACGGCGCGTTGTCGTGCTGGGAGAGCTTTCACATGTTTCCACAGGACATCGCGGTCGAGCTGCTCGTCGAGGCGGTCGGGAGCGGCGGTCTCGGGCAGGAATTCGGTGGGGCGCTCGCCATGCCAGCGGCGGCGCCACCAGCTGGTGGCGGTGTTGACCAGTACGCGACGGGCATAGGGCTCGACGGCCTCGATCTGGCCCAGGCGCTTCCACGCCAGGTAGGTCTTGGTCAGCGCCGTCTGCAACAGGTCCTCGGCGGTCGACCAGTCGCCCGCGAGCAGATAGGCGGTGCGCAACAGGGCCCCGGAGCGAGCGGTGACGAACTCACGGAACTCGTCCTCCATGGCCGGTTGCTCGGACACGAGCCACCTCCCCTGGTCACCCGCCGTTCAGACGGGATACAGCACAGGGTGGCACAAGAGACCAGGCGGATCTAGAGCCGAGGAGTCACTCCTCGTCCGGCTCGCGGCCCAGTCTCGCTTCCACAGCCGCCGGCTCGTACATCTCCTCGACGATCCGCAGGTAGAGCTCATTGGGGTTGGGCATGTGCTCAACCTTGCTCAATGCCTGGTCCTGACCCGCGGACTCCAGCACGAAGGTGCCGTAGTTGAGCAGGCGCCCCAGCGGGGACTGCTCATACTTCATGTCGGTGACCTTGATCAATGGCATCATCGCCACCCTGCGAGTGACGATGCCATTGACAAGCATCAAACGCTTGTTGGTAAGGATGAAACGGTCGTAATACCAGTCCGCCACGCGCCACGCCACCCACGACATAATGATGGCCCAGACGCCGACCGCCGCCATCCACAGGCCCTCGACGTTCAGTTTGGCGAGGGAGCCCGACAGGTAGCCCAGGACAAAGGTGGCGACCACGCCGATGAGCAGATGGCTGGTCAGGTGGATCCAGTGCCTCTTCCACTCGCCGCGATAGCGCTCGGTGGGGAACAGGTACTTGGCCACCAGCGTGCTCGGCTCGTCCTCCAGCGGCAGCACCCGGCGCGGACCCAGCGGAACCCCGGTGTCGTCGTACCGGACACCAGCCAGCTCCTCCTCGGAGAACTCAGGGAACGGCTCGTCAATACCCTGCCTCGACGCGGAGTGTCCGCCGCCGCCCCCGACACCGCCGACTCCGGCACCCACGGTCGCCTTGCCGACGAAGTGCGTCGGAGCCTCCGAGGGGTCGCCGAACTCGTCCGGCGGCGGGTTGGCCTCACCCCGCGTGCGCGGGATGTTCTCGGTATCCCGTCGGTCGGGATCCTCGGGCTCGCCCAGACCGCCGATCATGCGAGGGTCGACACCAAACTGCTAAAGAAGTCTCCGACGCCCTGGAAAATGTCAACGGCCGTACTGCCCAGTGTCTTCACCACATCCGCCGCCGCACCAGGGCGGAAAGCCACGAAGAAGACCACGAAGGCAATGCCTCCCCAAACAAGGATCTTCTTGAGCATCTCGGACCTTCTCCCTCTGCCGTTGCCTCGGGGATCTGCCTCCGCAAGATATGCATCAGCGCGCCCCGCAGCGATTCTCAGGTTATCAGTTCTAGTTCCTACCGAGAATCATTAAGGCACATCTCCGGCCGCCATGTGCAACGTCCGATCAGGAAAGTTACAGACGCCGCGACATAGCGCCGAAGAACAGCTCAGCGGGCAGCCATTCGGTCAAATCGCGCAGCTCAGGGTTGTCCGCAAAGAAGTAACCGGCGTGCGCCGGCCAGGCGATGGCATACAACCATCGTCCTTTCGCCTCGCCCGCGTAGACGCTGCGATCCTCGGGACCCTCGACCGACCAGAGTGGAGTCGGCCGTCCGGCCACCTTCAGTTTCGCATGCGCCTCGGATTCCACGGCCAATCCCGCCAAATCGGGGCCGAGATCGGGGCCGGGAAGGCCGGCGATCCGGGCACCCAGCCCGATGCCGGGATCTTCGGCCACCAACACGACATCTGCCGGTCCGTCCCCCAAAGGTGTCGGCCCGCTACATGCCACGGCGGTGGCCGTGACCCCCCGCCGGTCGTCCCCGACCCAGGCCAGGCCGGTCATCAACCATCCAGGCGGCAAAGGCCAGGGGCACCACACCGGTACCCCGTGCCGCCCGGCCTTCTCGGTCAGGCTGGCCAGCACCTCGTCACCGAGCCGGTTGACGTGGTGCATCGGCTGGACCTGCCCGTCGATGTCGCACAGCCACTCCGAGTGGGTGAGACCAGGCGCCCGCAAGGGGCCGCCACACCTGGGGCAGGTCACAGCGAGGCCCATAACCCCACTCTAGGGGTTAGCCGGGCAGATGTGCATACTCTCGTATCCACGCATGCATCGCGATTCCCGATGCCACCCCCGCGTTGATCGAGCGGGTCGAGCCGAACTGAGCGATGGAAAAGACCTGGTCACAGTGGTCGCGGGCGGCCGGCGAGAGGCCGGGGCCCTCCTGGCCGAACAAAAGCACGCAACGCCGCGGCAGGACAACGGTTTCGATGGGACGGCTGCCGGACAGGTTGTCGATCCCCACCACGGTCAGCCCCTCGTCATGGGCCCAGCCCACCAGGTCGTTGATCGTGTCGTGGTGACGGATGTGCTGGTAGCGGTCGGTCACCATGGCTCCCCGGCGGTTCCACCGGCGCCGCCCCACGATATGCACCTCGGCGGCGAGGAAGGCGTTGGCCGTGCGGACCACGGTGCCGATGTTGAGGTCGTGCTGCCAGTTCTCGATCGCCACGTGGAAGGCGTGGCGGCGCGCGTCGAGATCGGCCACGATCGCCTCGAGCCGCCAGTACCGGTACCGGTCGACGACGTTGCGACGGTCCCCCTCGGCCAGGAGCTCGGGGTCGTACCTCGGGTCGTCGGGCCATGGACCGCTCCACGGCCCGACCCCGATCTCGTCGTCCTCCGCATCCACGGACGCTACGTTAAACCAGCTGCCGGAAACCAGCTGGTGAAACAGCGCCCGTCAGCCATTGCGCAAAGCCTCGGCCAGATCGGAGAGGAACTGCTGCTCGGCTTGGCTGTGGGTGACGGCTCCAATGCCGAGCACCCCACCGGAACGGGCGGCGCCACAAACCTTGTCGGCGATTGCCTCCACCCATGCCCGGTAGGCCTGGGCATCGACCGGTGTCACCCTCGAGTCGAGGACGAGGGCGGCCGCGCGGCAGCTGACCAATACTTCGGTGATGCCCGCTTGCCGGTCACGGAACTGTTCCGCGGTCGGCGGATCGTCATCGGCCTCGGCGTAGATCGAAGCGACCACCGTGCGTACCAGATCTGAAGGCGAGCCGGCCCCCGCCGCGATGGCGTTGATCCCGGCTAAGCCCTCATCCACGGAGCGGCTATCGCTGTCTTTCTCGGCCGAGGTCGCGGCGATCATGATGCGGGCTGGGAGTCGCGTGAGCAACTCCCACTCATGCGGTTCGAACGCGAGGAGTACTGACTCCCTCGCGGAAAGGAGACTTCCGGAAGCGGACTGCCTCGGCATGATGACCTCCTGTCGCCAGCATATGCCGCAATCACTTGCCACTGTGACGCTATGTTGTGACCAGGGTTACGCGAGTGGGCCTATACACGGCGTTACACCTGCGGCAAAATCGTGAATCACGAGAGCGTGGGCGGCGGGTGCCGGGGAGGGCCCCGCCGTTCATTGCGTATTGGGGTGGGGTATGCAGTTCGGGCGTTTCTATGAAGAGTTCGAGGTCGGGGCGATCTACAAGCACTGGCCCGGTAAGACCGTGACCGAGTATGACGACCACCTCTTCTGCCTGCTTACCATGAACCACCATCCTCTGCATCTCGACGCCCACTACGCCGAGACGCAAACGGAGTTCAAACGCAACGTGGTGGTCGGCAACTACATCTACTCGTTGCTGCTGGGCATGTCGGTGGCGGACGTGAGCGGCAAGGCGATCGCCAACCTCGAGGTGGAGTCGCTGCGCCATGTCGCGCCGACCTTCCACGGCGACACCATCTACGGCGAGACCACGGTGCTGGACAAGAAGGAGTCGCAGTCCAAGCCCGATCGCGGGGTGGTCAGTGTCGAGACCCGCGGCTATAAGCAGGACGGCACCCTGGTCTGCGTCTTCCGCCGCCGGGTGATGGTGCCAAAACGCCCCGAGTCGGCCGATTCGGTGTAATCGACACCACCGTGGGTAGGGTATCCGAGCGGGAATTCGCCGCCGTGCGGGCCGGTTGTTTCTCGCGTCTGAGCATTTCGATGAAGCGGAGCGGGACATGGCAACTGTGGAGCTCACCACGGCCAACTTTGATGAGATCACCAGCAAGGACGGCATCACGCTGGTGGACTTCTGGGCCTCCTGGTGCGGCCCTTGCGTAAGGTTCGCGCCGATCTATGAGCGCGTGTCGGAAAAGTACCCGGACATCACCTTCGGCAAGGTGGATACCGAGGCCCAGCTTGAGCTCCAGGCTCGCTACGACATCCGCTCGATCCCCACGATCATGGCGATCCGTGATGGCGTGATCGTCTTCGCCCAGCCGGGCATGCTCCCCGAGCAGCTGCTTGAGAGCCTGATCACCCAGGTCCGGGCGCTCGACATGGAACAGGTCAAGGCCCAGGCGGGCCACACACACTAATCTCCAAGGCAACCGCCTGAGTTGGCCACTTCGTGGACAACTCAGGGCGACGCCCAAAAGCACGGCTGCGCCTGAACGGAGTTAACTTTTCCTCGCGACGGCGAGCACCGACTGGCCGAACCGCGGCTTACGGCCGCGTTCGGCTTTTCGCAGTACCGGGACGACCATGCGGTCATAGACGCGCAGCGCCGGGCCGTTCTTGGGCCGCTGGCGAAGCAGCTTGCACACCACCATCCAGCTGATCAGCCCCACCGGGTTGACATAGCGAAGATCTTCGATCTTTAGGTCGGCCGCGGTGAGGGCCTGCGCCATGGAGCCGGTCGTATACCGCCGCACATGCCCGATCTCCCGATCGAACCGGCTCATCGCCGCCTCGAACGCCGGCACCACGAGCGCCACCGCTCCACCCGGGCGCAGCAGGCGTTTCGCCGAGATCAGGGCGCCGACGTGGTCGTCGATGTGCTCCCACACGTTGAGCGCCACGACCGCGCTGTGCGAGCCGGTCTCGTCGGTCGGCAGGAGCAGCTCCCGGGCGGTCACCTTGGGTTCACCGGCGAAGCGGGTCTTGAGGGCGACCAGCCGTTGGGGATCGCCCTCGGTGGCGGTCAAGTGCTTCACATCGGGCAGCCAGAGCGCGGCGTAATCGCCGAGGCCGCTGCCGATCTCAAGTGGATCGTCGCCAAGGTATGGCCGGACCAGATCGGCCAGCCACCGCTGATAGTTGACCGCGTCGCTCAGGTCCTCGAGGACGGCCGACTGCAGCAGGGTGTCACCATTGATACCAGCCATGGGCAGCAGTTTAACGGGCCTGCACCGGGGCGGGCTCCTCCGGGAGCTGAACCCATTGGCGGACCTGGCGTTCCATGAAGAAAGACAGGAACGGCACGGTCCCGGAGATCGCCACCAGCAGGATGCGGGAGACGGACCACTGCACGCGGCGGGCCAGGTCGCCGACGGCCACCAGGTAGAGCACGTAGCACCAGCCGTGGATCGGGGCGATGATCGCCACGCCCAAGCTGTTGTCGGCGAAGTACTTCAGGGGCATGGCCACCAGCGTCAGCAGGAGCAGCAGCACACCCACCACCCAGGCGATGGCGCGGTAGCGGGTCAGCGCGCCGGCCAGGCCGCGTTTGAACATTTCAGACTCCTAAACCCGGTAGTCGCTCGGTCTTGCCTCGGGGTGCTCGCTGAGCCAGGCCAGCATGCGGTTGTACTCCACCAGTTTCGGGTCGTCCTCGACGACCTCGCCCGGCGCTCGCCTGGTGAGCACCGGCTCGCGCCGGCCGGGCCGCGGCTTCTCCCGCGGCACACGTCCCAACGCCAGCCGCATCTCACGGATCCACATATATACCAGAAAGATCGCGAAGAGCGGCCACTCGAACGTGTAGGCCCAGCTGAGCACGTTGCCCTCGGCCGCGCGGCCCGCCTGCCACCAGCCCAGGGCCAGGAAGGCGGCGACACCCACCCACACCAGCGCGTGGCCGAGCAGCCACTTCGGCGTGAGCAGTCGTCGCATCGAAGGTCACCTAAGACTGTGTCGGGGGGTGACCAAGGAGCCGGCTGGAGCGAAGCGGAGGTTGGCGCACCGGGCTAGCGTACTCCGTACTCCTTGAGCAGCCCGCGCGAGATGATGGTCTTCTGAATCTCACTCGTGCCCTCGCCGATCAGCAGGAAGGGCGCCTCGCGCATCAGCCGCTCGATCTCGTACTCCTTCGAGTAGCCGTACCCGCCGTGGATCCGGAACGCCTCGGTCACGATCTCGTGGCAGTACTCGCTGGCCAGCAGCTTGGCCATGCCCGCCTCGACGTCGTTGCGCTGCCCGGAATCCTTGAGCCGGGCGGCGTTGACCATCAGGGCGTGCGCCGCCTCGATCTTGGTGCCCATCTCGGCGAGCTTGAACGCGATGGCCTGGTGGTCGGCGATGGGTTTGCCGAATGTCTTGCGCTGCTGGGCATAGCCGATGGCGAGCTCGAAGGCGCGCAGCGAGATGCCGCAGGCGCGGGCGGCCACATTGACCCGGCCGACCTCGATCCCGTCCATCATCTGGTAGAAGCCGCGCCCCGCGCCCGAGGGTCCGCCTAAAACCCCGGAGGTGGGCACTCTATGCGCATCGAGGATCATCTCCGTTGTTTCCACGCCTTTGTACCCCATCTTGTCGATGCGGCCCGGGATGGTGAGCCCCGGCGCGGCCTGCCCAAAGCCGGGCTCCTTCTCCAGCAGGAAGGTGGTCATGTTGCCGTAGACCGAATCCGCCCCCTGGTCGGTCTTGACCAGGGTCGCGACGACCGACGAGAAGGCGCCGTTGGTCAGCCACATCTTCTGCCCGTTGAGCACATAGGAGTCACCCTCCAGCACCGCCTTGGACTTGATGGCGGCCACATCGGACCCGCACTCCGGTTCGGACATGCTGAAGGCGCCCCGCACTTCACCGGTCGCCATGCGCGGCAGGAAGTGCCGCTTCTGCTCCTCGCTGCCGTGCTGCGCGACCAGGTACGCCACGATGAAGTGGGTATTGATGATTCCCGATATTGACATCCAGCCCCGGGACAGCTGCTCCACCACGAGCGCGTAGGTCAGCAGGGACTCGCCGAGGCCGCCGTACTCCTCCGGGATGGTCAGTCCGAACAGGCCCATGTCCCGCATGCCCGCGATGATCTGCTCCGGGTACTCGTCCGCGTGCTCGAGATGCTGCGCCTTCGGGATGATCTCTTTGTCGGCGAACTCCCGTACCGTCTCGAGGATGGCGACCTGCTCATCGGAGAGACCGGGCGTGCGCGCGAGACGGGCCATGACAGCCTCCAAGGATCCGTAAAGAGTTACTGCCGAGTATCGTCCTGTGCCCAGGACCGGCCAAGGTATCCGCTACTTGCGTGTCTGTGAAAAGGTTCACGCGTCGCGACATCGAACGCGAACACTTTGAGGAGCATGCATGAGTTACGAGCCTCCGAGCGGTGGGCCGGAGAATCCATACCAGGCTCAGCCGCCGTACACGCCGCCGTACACGCCGCCGTACACGCCGCCGTACACGCCGCCGTACACGCCCCAATACATTCCCGCGGTACCGGGTCCCGCCAGCCGCACCAGCGGTCTGGCGATCGCCTCGCTGGCGACGGGCATAGTTTCGATACCGCTGCTCTGCTGCTGCGGGGTGTTTTCCGCCCCGGTGGGCATAGCGGCCGTAGTGCTCGGCGTGTTCGCACTGAACCAGGTCAGCCAGGGCGGTCTGGACGGCAAACCCCTTTCCATCATCGGCATGGCCATCGGCGGGGCGGACGTGCTGATATCGGTAGGCTGGCTGATCTTCGCCGGCATCTCGACGCTGCCCTACGCCGACTTCTGGAAGTGATTGACATGTGGACTATCGTCATTGGCGCGTTTACCTCGAGGAGCCCCGCATGACCTACTTGCCGCCAGGCGACCAAGATCCTTACGGGCAGCAACAGCCGCCGCAACCGCCGCAGGATCCTTTCTCCGCGCAGCCGACCGTACCGACCAACCCATACCAGCAGCCCAACCCATATTCGCCGCCGCCCAACCCATACGAGCAGCAAAACCCATATGCGCCACCCACGGCCCCGTTACCTTCCTCGGTCCCGCCAACCTCGCCGCCTTACGGTCAGCCCTACGGTGGCTACCCGGTCGTGGCGGCGCCGCCGCAAAACACGATGGCGTTGACCTCCATGATCCTCTCGCTGGCCGGCATCCTCGTGTTGGTCACCGCGCCGATCGGGGCGATCCTGGGTCACATAGCTCTCAAGCAGATCAAGCAGACGGGTGAGTCGGGCGAGGGCATGGCCAAGGCGGGCATCATCATCGGCTGGATCGTCACCGGCCTGATCGCATTGGGCGGCCTTTGCTGTATCGGCTCCATCATCTACAGCAGCTACGTCGTCTCCAATGTGCAGTAGGACCGCGGCTCAGTCCACAAGCGAGGCGGTGGCTTCCCAGAGCCGGGCGGCCGCCGCCTCGTCCGTTGCCACCCCGCGCGGCTTGACCACCTTGTAGTTGTAGTAATAGGCGCCGTTGACCAGGCCCTCGGCCGGTTCGGTGGCCAGCCACACCAGCTGCTTCGCGGCGCCCTCCGGCGTCTCAAGGCCCGGGGCGAATTTGTAGAAGAGCTGTGCGGCCGGGGTACCGAAACGGGTCCGCACCACCCCGGGGTGGAAGCAGAGGGACGTGAGGTGGGGCCAGCGCCGGGCGGCCTCCAGCGTGAAGAGGATGTTCGCCTTCTTCGATGTCCCGTAAGCCACCCAGGAGCTGGGAAACCGCCTCGAGGGTGGGGTCGGGTCAAGACCGGTCGCGGACGCCATGGAGGCGGTGTTGACGATCCGCGCGCCGTCGGGCAGCTGTGGCAGGAGCAGCTTGGTCAGCAGGAACGGGGCGATGTGGTTGGTCTGCATGGTGACGTTGAAACCGTCCACCGTGGAGCCGCGGAAGACCCCGCCGGCGTTGTTGGCGAGCACGTCGATGCGCTGCCCTCGCAGCTGCTTGGCCAGATCACTCACGTCGCTGAGCCGGGCGAAATCACAACGCAGCGCGGTCGTACCCGGTACCCCCGAAAAATGGGAAAGCCGGACCGGATCGCGCCCCACGACGGTGACCCGCCACCCACGCCGCGCCATCTCGTGCGCGGCCGCCGCGCCGATCCCGGAGCTCGCCCCGGTGATTAGTACATGAGGGGTGAGATCTTCCACAGTCTCGTTCTCCTTCTGCCGCCGCCAAGGTTACCGTGAAGTACATGTCGTCAGGTCGTCCGCGCCGCTCCTGCCTAGCCGTTCCGGGTTCGAGCGTCAAAATGCTCACCAAGGCCCAGGGCCTGCCCGCCGACCAGGTGTTCCTCGATCTCGAGGACGCCGTTGCGCCGCTGGCCAAGCCCGCCGCCCGCAAGAACATCGTGGCCGCGCTGAGCGAGGGCGAGTGGGCGACAAGACCCGCGTGGTGCGGGTCAACGACCTCACCACCCCATGGACATATGCCGATGTTATTGAGGTGGTGGAGGGCGCCGGAGCGCACCTCGACTGCATCATGTTGCCCAAGGTGGAGTCGGCCAGCCACATCCAGTGGCTCGACCTGACCCTGACCCAGCTGGAGAAGACGCTGGGCCTGCGGGTGGGCCGCATCGGCATCGAGGCGCAGATCGAGAACGCCGCCGGGTTGGTGAATGTGGACGCGATCGCGGCCGCGTCGCGCGGGTGGAGACCATCATCTTCGGACCGGCCGACTTCATGGCGTCGCTCAACATGAAGTCGCTGGTGGTCGGCGCGCTGCACCCGGACTATCCCGGGGATCCGTTCCACTACATCCTGATGCGCATCCTGATGGCGGCGCGCATGCACGGCAAGCAGGCGATCGACGGGCCCTATCTGCAGGTCCGCGACACCGACGGCTTCCGCGAGGTGGCCCTGCGGAGCGCGGCCCTGGGTTTCGACGGCAAGTGGGTGCTGCACCCCGACCAGATCGAGGCGGCCAACGAGGTCTACTCGCCCTCGCAGGAGGACTACGACCACGCCGAGCTGATCCTCGATGCCTACGAGTACTACACCTCGGAGCAGGGTGGCAAGCTCGGCGCGGTGATGCTCGGCGACGAAATGATCGACGAGGCCTCGCGCAAGATGGCGCTCGTCATCGCGGCCAAGGGCCGGGCGGCGCACATGCACCGCACCAAGTTCTTCACACCACCAGAGTGAACTCGGCCGTGCGCACCTTGCCGGCCACCTGGTAGTCGAAGAACATCCGGTAGGTGCCGGGGCTCGGCGCGGCCATCCAGAACTTCACCGCTCCACCGGAGAGCTGCGCCTCCGGGTGCACGTGGATGTAGGCGAGATCCTTGTCCCGCAATGCCACCAGGTGCCCGAACGAGCCGAGGTAGGGCTCGAGCGTCGCGCCCGGCACCCGGAAAAGCAAAGGCGCAGTGGCACCGACGTTGAGCGTGCCCTCATAGGTCACCGTCTGACCGTCCACTGTGGACTCCCTCGCCGCGGCCGGGATGTCCGCGGGCCGGTAGTCCCCGGGCACGGTGATGTCATAACCGAGCGTGAGCGCGGACTGGGCACCCCCGGCGGCGAGCGCGGTGAAGTCGGCGAAGACCCGCCAGACACCGGGTTTGGCGAGGTCGGCCGGCACCGACCAGGTGCCGTCGGGCGCCATCGACGGGTGCAGATGCTGGTAACCGGTGAGGTCCCGGCGCACCGCGATCAGGTGCAGCTGCTTTTCGTGCACGGTCGCGAAGCTGGTCACCGCCTGGCCCGCCGAGTCCTTGACCACGAAACTGATCCTGTCCCGGGCCAGCGGGACGAGGGTGTAACCGCCGGCGCTGATCGCCAGCCCGCCGACATCGGAGCCGGCCGCGGCCTGCGGCCCGGAATGGATGTGCACCCCGGCCGACATCTGCGGTGCCGGAGCCCCGGTCTGCGCCCCCGCGGTCGGGCTGGTCGGGGTGATCACCTTGCCGAGGCCGAACCCGGCGACGAGGGCGGCGGCAATCCCGCCCACGAAGATGCCGAGCTTCACATTGGCCCCGTCTTGCTTATCCATCAATACCCGCCAGCTGGTACCCAGCCTCGTCGACAGCGTTACGAACCTTATCGAGCGGAAGCATCGAGTCGCTCGTGACCGTGGCCGTCCCGGCGCCGAGATCCACCTCGACCCCGCGCACACCCGGCAGAGCCGACAGCTCCTGGCTGACGGCGTTGACACAGTGATCGCAGGTCATGCCGGTGATCTGATATGTCGTGGTGGTCGGCATCGATACCCCCTTGCTGCCCTCAAGAACGCACGAGGCGGGCTATCGCCTCGGTGGCTTCCTTCACCTTCGCCTCAGGATCACCCTCACGGGCGGCATCCATGACGCAGTGCGAGATGTGCCCCTCCAGCAGGCCCAGCGCCACGGCCTGCAGGGCTCGGGTGGCGGCGGAGATCTGCGTGAGCACATCGATGCAGTAGGTATCCTGCTCCACCATGCGCTGCAAGCCACGGATCTGGCCCTCGACCCGGCGCAGGCGGGCCAGCAACGCCTCTTTGTCGGCGGCGTGGCTGTAACTCACTGTCATGCCGATACCGTACCCCCAGGGGGTATTGGCGAACAACAGAGCTACAGCAGCCGCGTCAATAGATGGACACGTGTACGTGGTTGGTGTGGTCCCCGGCCGGCGAGTCACCGCACTTCGAGCCCGTGGAACTGTAGTTCTTCCAACCGGTACCGACGATCCACACCTTGCAGTACCAGACCACATACATCACGCCCAGCGCGATCGCGTTCTTGACGAAGAACGAGGCGAGCTTGTCGCCATAGAGCCGGTCGTCGCCGCCCGCGCTGGCGTTGACAAACCCGCTCTGGCTGGCGGAGAAGTCGCATGCCCTGCCCTTGGGGTGCTCATACTGGTTACCCGGCCGGTAGCACGAGACGTAGCGCTTGAATCCGTTGGCCTGCGCCTCCCGCATCGCGTGCAGGGTCCGCGGGGTGATGCAGCCCGAGGTGGTCGGGTCGTTGATGGTGCAGTACTCCTTGGGCCAGCTGCCGTTCGGGTTGCGGGGCGCCGGGCGCGCGGCCGGTGAGTTCGGGTCCATCCACCCGTTGATCGCATAGCCGCCCATCGAGGACAGGGCCCGCTCCGCGGCCTGCCGGCGCTTGGCCATCTCGGTCTGCATGGCTTGCTGAGTCGCGATCTCGGTGTCGATGGCGGCCTTGGCTTCGGCGGCTCTGCGGCGAGCGTCGGACAGCTGCGCCAGCTGCACCTGGTCGTGCTGCGTCATCTTGTCGATCTCAGACATGCGGTTCAAAAACTGGTCGGGGCTGGTAGCGCTGAGGATGGCGCCGAGGGTGCCGAGCCTGCCGGTCTTGTACGCCTCGCCGGCGTATAGGGCGACGCCCACCCTCGCCCGGGTTATGTCCATCTCCGCTCGCGTCAACCGCTCCTGCAGCTCAGCCTGTTTGGCCGTCGACGCCGTGAGCGCCGCCTCCGCGTCCAGCCAGCCCGCCGCCGCCGTCTCCAGATTGGCGCGCAAGGTGTTGAGCTGGTTGGAACTGCCCTCGTCGGGTGGCGTGGTCGGCTGAGCCGAGGCCGGCACGGCAAGCGACACGACTAGCGCCATGACCACGCCGAACACCGCCACCATCGCGGACAGTGCGCCGGTGGGTTTTCGTCTGAAGCGAGGGGACCTGGGGGTGAGGGTCACGGACGGTCACGATACCCGAAACGCGAATGTCACTCCAGAAGCGTCTCCCGAGCTGTCGCATAGACTTCGTCGTCACGGCAGACCAAAAGCCCTGGATGCGGCAGCGCCGGATCATATTGAGCACCGTCGAAATGGCGCACGACACCCCCGGCCTCGCGCACCATCAGCGCGCCGGGCGCATGGTCCCATGGCAGGCTCTTCCAGTAGAGGATCACGTGATGACCGCCCCGGATCAGCTCCGAGTAGTCGTGTCCGGCGCAGTGCCGGCTCGGCAGCACCTTGCCCAGGCGGGGCAGGCGCGAATTCACCTTTTCGCGCACTGCCTCCGGCAGGTAGCGGGTGTGCACCGAGGCGACAAGGTCCCCGCTTTGCAGCGGCGCGTGGTCCAGGATCATCCGCTCGCCGTCCACGTAGGCCCCGGAGCCGCTCTCGGCCGCCGCCATCAGCCCCGTGAGCGGCTGGTAGATCACGCCTAGCACCGGGCGGCCGCCCCGCAACAGCGCCACCATGAGGGCGAAGGGCCCGCGCCCGGCGGCGAAGTTGCCGGTGCCGTCGATCGGGTCGATCACCCAGACCGGACCGGGATCGCCGATGCGCTCGAGCACCCGGTGGTCGGCCGCGACCGCCTCCTCGCCGACGACCAGCGAGCCGTGCAGCAGGTTGGCCAGCCGCTTGCCAAGGGCCGCCTCGGTTTCCCGATCGACGACGGTCACCAGGTCGCCCGGCGCCTTCTCGGTGATGTCGCCCTCGGCCAGGTTGCGGAACCGCGGTACCACCAGCTCGTCGGCAACCTCGCGCAGCGCCGTCACCACCTCGTCGATCATCGACAGCCCCTCCTAAGATCGCGTCAATACTCGCACGCATTGCGGATCAAGGACCACCGCGCGTCGGGTGGCCGGAGGCGGCTAATCGCAGGTCAGCGCAGGCGGATTAGCCCGGGCACACTAATCTCCTCAGCCGCCCTCCCTCCCTCGATCGCGACTATGGCGTTCTCCTTGCCCGCCCACAGCCGGTCGTCCTGGCCTGAGGCGATGCCGCGCACCTGGAAGCCCAGGTCGACGCCGGCCATCCGGGTGCCCGTGGCGAGAATCAGGCGATCTGTGTAGATCGCATACGCATCGCCGTGAACCGCCGGGATCGTGAAGGTGCCGCTGATGCCCAGGCCGGTCGGGTCGATCTCGGCGACCACGCCGCCCTCACCGGCGACCACGAAAATCTGGGCCGACGATCCGGTGATGGTGTGGCTGGCCGCCGGCGCCAGGCCGAACGGGGCAGGCAGATCGATGCAGACCGCCCAGCCCTCGCGCAGGCTCAGGGCGTGGATGAAGGCGTGGATGTCCGGGGCGTCGGGCCGCACGCCCAGCAGCTGGCCGGTGTGCTCGTGGTCGCCACCGTGGGTGAAGAGGGTGAAGAGGATGCCGCGCCTGGAGTCGTGCACCGAGTGATGCCCTTGACCTCGCATGATCTCCTCGGCGAACTCCGGGACAGGCTGCTTTTCCTTGGTATAGAGCGGACCGAGTTCGCCGGTCGCGAGATGGACGAAGCGCACGCGATAGCTGTCGCCGCGATGATCGAGGACGAAAAGCATGGTGCCGTCGGTGGAGAAGGCCTCGGGTTCAAGCGCCCCGGGCAGCTTGTGGCGGTAGAGTTCGGTGCCTCCGCGCATGATGCTGATCGTGGTGCTCGCCCGCGATTTGGCCGGGTTGCGGCCCTCGATCAGGGCGATCTGGTCGCCGCCGACGGCGGAGATGGTCCAGTCGCCTTTGAGCTGCGCCTGTGAGCGGATCTCGAGGGTTTTGCGGTTGCGTAGCACCAAGTGTTGACCGTCCAAAGTGGCCAGTTCGCGGTCGGTGACGGCCGCCGGGCGCGGCGGGACGACCCAGTCACGTTTTCCGGTGTCGAAAACTCCGAGGCCTTCGGCATGGGCGATGAACAGGATGTCGCTTGATTTTTTCTCTCGGGTACCGGGAGAGCACGCTCCCGACAGGCCGGTGAGCGCGGCGATTCCCATCAAGCCCAGCACCCTGCGTCGAGTAGTCATGCTCGCACGAGTCCCGACACCTCCCCCCGGTTCCCTTCCTTGATCGGTGTTTGATGCGCAATTTCTCGTTTCTGGGGTTGGATTTTGCCCTCAAACAGTGATCTTCGTTGTCTGTTTCTTTTGGCGGCTTTACCTTTTTCGGGCATGGACGAGATGACTTTCGAGCGGGAGGTGATCGCCGGTGGCCGGGTCTATCAGGTCACCGCGACCGCCCTCGCCGACGGCCGCACGGCGTTCTGCCTGCGCAGTGGCGAGTCCGGCGCGATCGAGCTCAACGAGATCAGCGGCGTCATCGCGCGCGAGGATCTGGTCATGGTGGCCTGCGCCTTCAAGCCCGAGATCGCCGCCATCGCCGCCTGGCATGGCATCTTCCTCGACGACAGCGCGCGCCGCCTGGCCCAGCGCCGCCAGAGATATCCGAATGCTTACGCCCCTTGGACCAAGGAGCAGGAGACGGTGCTGGCGCGCCTGCATGAGTCGGGCATGCCCACGCGCGAGATCGCCAAGGAGCTGGGCCGCCAACCCGGTGCGATCACCGCCCGCCTCGACAAGCTCGGCCTGAGCTAAGCCGTGGACACAGCGATCCTGACGGGGGTTAAGGCATGTCGCCATCTCTGGTTCTGTTGCTGTTGCTTGCCTTTGGTCGGCTCGCTGAGCTTTCGCCACACCACCTCCGCTCACCAGCTTGGGCAACTCACCCCCGTGGACGTCCCCGCGGCGCCGCAGGAGCACACCGCCGGTTCACCATCGTGGGCCACCGGGCTGGGCCGCAAAACCTCGTCACCGGTTCACCATCGTGGGCAACCAGCAGAACGCAGGAACTCATCACGGCCCACCACCGTGGGCGACACCGCCCGGCCGCACGGACCCATCACCGGTTCACCATCGTGGGCAACCCCCGCTGTGTCGCGGGGCCAATCTTCGGGCGCGCATCTCATTGAGCGCTATGGACTTTCCTCCAGCGCCGGTCCGCATCCGCCGGCGCGCACAAACGGATCCCTTGGGCCGCAGGAGTTGGTGCCTCTCTTTGCGGCCCAAGGGATCCGGAGCAGTGATCGCCACTGGGAGGAGCTGCCGGTCAGGCGACAGGGTCCAGGCTCGCATCCCCAGCACGCCCAACCAGCCAGCGCGCTGGACCCTGTTCTTGTCTAGCTGTCATGGCCAGACCAGCAGCATAGCAAGAATAAGCAACTTAGCCGTCTGAGCGTCACCCCTTAAGGCGCCCTAGTTGTCCTAGCCACCAAACTTGGCACATTCACGCCTTCTTCTCCCAGCTCACGGCATCGTCACCAGATGCGCGTGGACCGTGTTGGCGAACGCGTAGCCGTTGCTCGCGTCCCAGTTGATGGACCACGTCATCGCTCCCCTGATGGCGGGCCAGCGCGCGGGCGGCACGAAGCTGCCACAGTTGGTCCCGGCCGCAAGGCAGCTGAGCGCGTTGTTCACCATCGTCGGGCTGACGTAACCGCCGCCCGCCGCCGACGGGCTCGCCGGCAACCCGAGCGCCACCTGATCCGGCCGCAGCGCGCTCTGCAACTGGATGCAGGCCAGCGCGGTCATGAAGTTGATGGTCCCCTGGGTGTAGGCGAACATCTGGTCGCAGCCGAGCATGCCACCCGAGTTGTAGTACTGCGTATGGACGATGGTCAGGATGTCCCGGATGTTCAGTGCCAGCGTGAAATAGCCGCCACCGGTCGACTGCATGTCGATCGTCTGTGGTGCCATCGTGATGATCAGACCCGTCCCGACCCGCGACCGGATCGAACGCAACGCCTGCTCCATGAAGGTGGGGTTGAGCCCGTTCTCGAGGTCGATGTCGACGCCGTCAAAGCCGAAGCTCGAGATGAGGTCGACGATGCTGTTGGCGAAATTCGTTGCCGCCGTTGAGCTTCCGACCGATACCGTGCCCCTTTCGCCGCCGACCGAAAGGATCACCCGCTGGTTGCGCGAGTGCAGCGTCGTGATGTCGGCCCGCAGCTGCGCGTTGGTGTAGCCGCCAAGCGCCGCCGACAGGCCGGAGTCCACGTTGAACGTGACCGCGCCCGGCAGGCTGGGGTTGGCGTCGGCGAAGGCCACAGCGACAATGTCATACGTCGTCGGCACCGACGACAGCCGCAAAGGCGTGGCACCGTTGGTGAAGTTCTGCCAGTAGCCGGTGAGCAGATGCTTGGGCAGGTTTCCGGTCTGGCAGCCGGTGGTGGTGCCCGTCACGGTCGCCGCGGTCGACTCACCGCTGGCGTTGAAGGCCCGCACCGAATAGGTGTGGCTCGAGCAAACGGCCAGCCCGGACAGCGTCGCCGACAGCTCGGTCACGGTGGTCCTGAGCGTGGTGCCCTCATAGACGCGGTAGCCCGAAACCGTTCCGGTGGAAGCGTTCCAGGCGATGCTGATCGACGTGTTGGTGGTACCCGTCACGCGCAGGTTGGTCGGCACGCCCGGAACACCGGTCCCGCATCCCGTCGTGGTCACGGTGACGCTCCCGGAACGGGCGGACTCGCCGGCCCCATTGAACGCCGCCACCGAGTAGGTGTGGGTAGTGCAGGTGCCGAGCCCGCTGATGGTGGCCGAAGTCCCGGTCGGCGAGGCGACGACCGTGCTGCCTTCGTACACCCGGTATCCACTGACGGTCCCGGACGAGGCGGCCCACGACAGCGCGACTGACGTGTTGGTGATCGTGCCCGCGACCGGCGTGCCCGGTGGGCCCGGGACCGGTGTGCCGCCGGCACCCTGCAGCGAGACGTCGTCGGCGTTGTAGTTGCCGGTGCCGTACCAGCCATGCAGGTAGACCTGGACCGTGCTGGCCGAGGCGGTGAAGGTGACCGTGAGCTGGGTCCAGTCGGCCGCGTTCGGTGTCCACGTGGACGCCCCACCGTTGATGCCGAGGTAGACATAGCTGCCGCGGACCCAGGCGGTGAGCGTGTACTGAGTACCAGAGACGATTGAAACCGTTTGAGTACAACGGGCATTGTCCTGCCCCACCGGAGCTCCCTGCAGAGCTCGGGTCCCGGTACGCACGGGCGTGGAGACGACGGTTCCGGTTGAGCCGGAACAGGTCCAAGGGGCGAGGGTGCCGGTCTCGAAACCGCCGTTCACAAGTAGCTCCGCCGCGGCGGCGGGGGCGGCCGCGGTGACGCCGCCGGAGATGAGGGCGGCGGCGAGGGCCGTGGCCGCGATACGAAGTCTGTTCATAGCTGCTCCATGCGGGAGGCTGAACCATAAGGAAACTTAATTAAATATTGACGATAGACAGATCTCTCCACGATCGTCAATGGCCCGCACAGAGCCCAGGCAGGTTTCGCGCTGGCGCCATCTCGTAGTGTTTTCGAGACGGGGGCGTGGCCCTAGCAGGATTCGAACCTGCGACGCACGTTTAGGAAACCGGAGAATCTGGCTCACTTGACGAGCCGACGTGTCCTGGCTTGGGACCTGGTATTTGGCCCAGCGCTTGGCGAAGGCGGGTCAATTGATGACCGAGCCACTCGAGTTCTATGAAGATGTCCGGGATACCAGGCTTCTCACGGAGATATTGCATGTACGGCAAGTAGTTCTGGGCGATCCCTCTCGCCACGAGGTGTCCCCCGGCTGCCTGGTTGATCACATCGAGATCGAAGACGTCGGTGATGGGGCTCTGGAATAGTCCTCAGAGTCGCTCGCTGAGATTCCCCACTTTGGGCGGGTCGAGTCTATCGGTGTGGTTCGGTTGTTATCGGACGTCGTGCGGCGTGTCGAGCCGGGCGA
>Ga0075418_10002325_pt1 | contig 21714 bp, 18 predicted proteins | sample SoiMetdeltSBSDD2_FD_81776 | JGI IMG/M metagenome (GOLD analysis project Ga0075418, IMG submission 81776) | Bulk soil microbial communities from a Populus tree surrounding site in Tennessee, USA - Soil MetaG P. deltoides SBSDD2 | ecosystem: Environmental > Terrestrial > Soil > Tree plantation...
AGGCCCGCGACGTCATCCCGCGCTTCGCCGCCACCCTGGTGCGCGAAGGCCTGGCCACCGAGGCGGAGCTGGAGGAGTTCCAGAGCGGCGTCGACGCGGAGCTCCGCGAAGCCGCCGACCGCGCGGTGGAGGCGCCGAAACCGCGCCCCGAGGACGCGTTGCTGCACGTCTACTCCAGTGTCGATCCCACCGGCCCCGAGTTCGATCGTCCTGCCGCTCCGGAGGGCGCGGCGGATTCCATGGTGGGGCTCATCAACCGCTGCCTGCACGCCGAGATGGAGCGCGACCCGCGGGTCCTCGTCTTCGGCGAGGACGTGGCCGACTGCGGCAAGGAAGAGCAACTGGACGAGGTGCCGGGCAAGGGCGGCGTCTTCAAGGTGACCCACAAGCTGCAGCGGCGCTTCGGCTCGCGCCGGGTGTTCAATACGCCGCTCGCCGAGGCCAACATCGTCGGCCGGGCGGTGGGCATGGCGACGCGGGGCCTCAAGCCGGTGGTGGAGATCCAGTTCTTCGACTACATCTGGCCGGCGATGATGCAGATCCGCAACGAGCTCAGCATGATGCGCTGGCGCTCCAACAACCACTGGTCGTGTCCGATCGTGATGCGCGTTCCCATCGGCGGCTACTTGCAAGGCGGCGCCGTCTACCACAGCCAGTCGGGGGAGACGATCTTCGCCCACTGCCCGGGCTTGCGCGTCGTCATGCCGTCGAACGCGCTGGATGCGAACGGCCTGCTCCGCACCGCCATCCGCTGCGACGACCCAGTGCTCTTCCTCGAGCACAAGCACCTCTATCGCCAGCCCCACGCCAAGGGCCCCGACCCGGGCCCGGACTACTGCATTCCCTTCGGCAAGGCGGCCACGGTGCGGCCGGGCCGCGACCTCACCGTCGTCACCTATGGAGCGGTGGTGCGGCGGGCGGCGCTGGCCGCGGAGAAGCTGGCCGAGACCGAGGGCATCGAGGCGGAGATCCTCGACCTGCGCTCGCTCTCGCCCTGGGACCGCGAGGCCGTGGCGGCGTCGGTGCGCCGCACCTCGCGCCTGCTCGTCGCCTACGAAGACCACCTGAGCTTCGGATATGGCGCCGAGGTGGCGGCCTGGGCGGCGGAGGAGCTCTTCGAGTGGCTGGACGCGCCGATCCTCCGCGTCGCCGGAGCGGACACGCCGGTGGGCTATTCGCCCCCGCTGGAGGATTTCATCCTGCCCCAGCAGGCGCACCTCGAAGAGGCCTTGCGCCGCTTGCATTCTTACTGAGGTGCGCGCATGGCCCAGTACAAGGCACGCGTTCGTCAGGAAGCCGACGGTTCCTGGGTGGCGTCGGCCGTAGCCCTCCCCAACTGTTGGAGTCGAGCAGCTGGGCGCGACGAGGCCCTCGCCAAGCTGCGCGACGAGATCCGCTACCGCATCGAGTACTGCCCGTGCACCGGCGTGGACGACGAGTACGTCCGCGTCGAGGTGATCGCCGCTGAGGAAAAAGACGCAGCGGTGCGCAGTGCCGTCCTTGCTGCTCCCGCTGCCGGCGGCACCGCGGCCCGCGCGCACGCTGCCGGCGCCCCGCCGGTGCTTGCCTCCCCTTGGTCGTCGGCACGTCCGGCGACGCCAGCCTCGCTTTCCGGTGCGGCAGGCTGCCCGAGCGAGCCCGCCCGCAGCGAAGGTGCCGCGTCTTCACACCGCTCTGCCTCCGACCCGCCGCGCCGAGGCTGGCGCCGGTGGGACGATTGACAAGCGCAGCGTCGCGCCCCTAAGCTTGTGTCGCCTACGCCCCCCGTCAGGTCCTGGATTGGTTGGCATGCGACTGCGTCCCGTCGCGTCTTTCCTGCCGTGTTTCGGCGCGGCTGCGCTGCTCTCACTTGCCCTGGGAGCCGGCTCCACGCCTGCTTTCGCCCAGGTCACCTCGGCTTTCGACCTCTCCCGCTCCACTTCGGCCCAGGCCGATGCAGTGCAGCGCAATGCGGCAGTCGCCGGCTTCGGTAACTGGACGAGCAACCTGCAAGTCGCATCACTGCCCGAACCGGCCCATGCGGACGGCGCTGCCAGTCAGAGCTCGGGCCTCTACGACGACTATGCCTCGGCGGCTGGGGAAGCGCACGCGAAGGCGTCCGGCGGCGGCCATGGGGCGTACGGGGAGTCCAACTACGAGGTGCATTTCCTCGTCCGCGCGCGCAGCGGTTACACGCTCACAGGCCACGTGGAAGTATCCACGCTCGCGGTGGGTGCACCGCCGCTCGACGCACCGAGCATCGAGGAAATCGTCAACGAGGGTCAAGCGACGGGGAGCATCGCCTTCTCCGGCCCCGGTGGCGAGGTGGGCTCGTTGCGGCTCGATTGCCGCACAAACCCGGAGCAACCGGACGCCTGCACGCAGGCAGACGATCTCCTCGCTTCCGGAGTTCTGGAACCGGGAGTCTACGTCCTGCAAGCTCGCGCTTACGCCCGCGGCCAAGGCAGCGGCGCCGAGCCCGTGGGTGGCGTGGGGCTGGCGCGCTACAGCTTCGAGATCCGCTTCGACGGCCCGATCGTGAACACCGAGGCCGTCACTTGGGGCGGGTTGAAGTCGCTGTATCGCTGATCGGGCCGCTTCGTCTGCGGCTCTCGATGGGTGGGCGGGTTCGGGTCCGAGGCGCGACGCACGTCGCGCCGCTCGGCAATCTCAACGAAACAGCTGCTTGAGCTGGCTCCACGTGGTGCCTTCGACGCCCACCAGCGCATCGTCGAAGGTCGCATCGAAGCGGAAGGAACCGGCTTCACCGGACTGGGCCGCGGCACGCGCTTCCAGCACGTACTCCCCGGGAGTGAGCAAGGCTTCCAGATCGATGTCCTCGTTGCCGCCGTTGCCTTCGGTGACCAACGTCACCCCGGGACCATCGATGGCGACGCGTAGCGGCGGCGCCCCGGCCTCGCTCTCCACGCGACCGAGCAAGTGCAGCATCGTCGCCTCGCGCACCAGAAACCGAATGGAGAACTCCGAGACCGCTGCAGCGATGCCGCACGCTGACGGCACCGTACTGCAGCCGCCGCTCGCCGCGGCGCGGCCTTCTGCATGCACTTGCTTGCCCACGATGGTGGAGGTCTGGCTGGCGGTTCCGGTGGCGAGAGGCGGCCCGCCGGCGCCCAGGTTCGCGCCGACGCTGGCGTCGAAGGTTTCGAACGCCGGTGCTTCCTGCGCTTCGCTGACCGTTTCTTCCGGTGCGGGCGGTTCTGGCGTCACCGTGGCGCTCGCCGAGACGTGGCGCACCTGCGTCAACAAGCTCAAGACCTGACTGGCGTCGGCAATCGCGAAGGGCCACGAGACGGCGAGACCCAAAAGGCCCGTGACCATGAACATCTGGGCTTTCAAGTGTACCTCGGGCTGGACATGTGGGGGCTCGCACAATGATAGGCGTCGGCGCCGTGGCCTGCAAGACGGGGGCAAGAGAACGCGAGAGCCGCACCGCCGCCTGCAAGGGCGAGAGGGTGGGCTGGTGGGGGATTTGGCTCGTATTGGTTCGACGCGAAGGACCTTGGTCAGGGGTCCACGAAGGCCGAGGCAACCGCCAGTGCAGGGTCGCCGAGGTAGGTGTACTGGATGTGGCGGAACATCGAACGCGCCGCCTCCTGGACGTCTGCCGGTGTCAGCGCCTCGAGGCGGCTCACGAACTGCTCCGATTTTTCCCAGCCGCCGCCGAGCAGCTCGTAGCGGGCCAGGAAGCCTGCCTGCGCCTGGTTCGTCTCGTTTTGCAAATGGTAGCGGGTGACGTAGACCTGCACCTTGTCGTGCAGCTCCTTCGCTTCCAGGGGTTCGTCGCGCAGCCGGCGCATCTCGTCCAACATCACCGCCAGGGTCCGCACCGGCTCCACCGCGGTGACATAGATCCACCCCAGATTGGCCGCCAGGCTGCCGAGACCGGCGCCGGGGGCATAGCTCAGGTTGCGCTTGGTGCGCACTTCCTCGAAGAGGCGGTCGCGCAGCACCGAGAGCGTCAGCAGCGCGGCGGGATGGGCGGCGTCCGCGAGGGAAGGCGCCGCGAACTGTCCCAGGATGTAGTGGGTGGGCAACTCCCGCGCCGCCACCCGGAGACGGCTGCCGGCGAAGCGCAGCGCCGCCGGCGACGGCAGCGGTCCATCGCCGGCAGGCAGAGCCGCGAAAGCGGCGTGGCTCCGCGACACGAGGGTCGACTCCTCGACGTCGCCCACCACGACCAGGAGCATGCGGGCGCGCAGCAGGCGGCCCCGAAAGTGGCCCCGGAGCGCCGCCGCGTCGAGAGCCCCGACGCTCGCCTCAGTGCCCTCGGGATGGGGCGCGTAAGGGTGCCCGGTGTAGACCAGCTCTCGCGCCAGATCTCCCAGATGACCGTCGGGATCGTCCTGGCGTTGGCGGATGCCGAGCAACATCTGTCGGCGCACCACCTCGAGCTCTTCGGGTTGGAGCAGGGGCCGCAGGACCAGGTCGGCGAAGATCTCCCAGGAAGGTTCGAAGTGCATGCGCAGGCAGCGCAGATGGAAGACCGTGAGATCTTCGTCGGTGCGACAGCCGATCTCGGTGCCCAAGCGGGCGAGCTCGGCGTTCAAGGTCTCCTTGGGAAAGCGTTCGGTGCCGCGCCGCGCGGCGCGGGCGCGCAGCAGATCGGCGCCCGCCGCCTCCGGGCCGATGCTCGCCGAACCGCCGCGCAGATAGAGACGGAGCGCCACCACCGGATGCGCCGCGTGCTGCCGCAGCAGCACCGGGATGCCCGCGCCCTCGAGACGGCACACCGCGACGCCCATGGTCAGGATTCCCCCGGCAAGGGTCCGAGGGCGGCGCGCATCTCCGGCGCCAGCAGCACGCCCGTCACCGCGGGACGGTCGACGAGATAGCGGCGGGCGGTGCGCAGGATGTCCTCCCGCGTCACCTGTCGTACGCGCTCCACATAGGTCTGGTGGTAGTCGAGATCCGCCACCGCCCACCAGTAACCGACGGTGTGCACGTGCTCCGAGGCGCGTTCGCGCTCGTAGATGTGTCCCACCTCCAGCTGATTCTTGGCGCTCTGCAGCTCCTCGTCGGTGAAGGCGTCGGGCGCGCCGAGGTGCTGCAGCTCGTCGAGGAGCGCTGCGTGCGCCGCCTGGAAGCGTTCGGGCTCGGTGCGCAGCTGCACCTGCAGCGGACCGGTATAGCGCAAGGTGTGATAGCCGAGTGCGGCGCTGGCGCACAGGCCGGTGTCCACCAGCCGGCGGTAGAATCTGGAGTTGCGTTGCCCGGTGATGGCGGAGAGCACGTCCGCCGCGTAGGTCGCGACGCGGTCTTCGTCCACGCTGGGACCGTGCTGGGCCCGGAGCAGCGTCACCGCTTGCACCGGCTTCTCCACCACGACGGTGGACGGTACCTCGAGCGGCGGGTGCGCCGGGATGGGATGGGCGACAAAGGGATCCGGTCCCTGCGTCCAATCGCCGAACACCACCTCCGCCTGGGCGCAGACGTCGTCGAACTCCACGTCCCCCGCCACCAGCAGGGCGCTGTTGTTGGGCAGGTAATAGCGCAACTGGATGGTGCGCATCTTCTCCGGCGTCGCGGTGGCAATCACCTCTCGGCTGCCGATGACGTTCTTGCGTGTATAGTGGTGGTGCCAGAGCCGCTTGTGCACCGCCACGTGCAGGTGGAATTCCGGATCCGCTTCGGCCCGGTCGTATTCCCCGAGGACGACGACCCGCTCCCGCTCCATCTCGTCGGCGCGGAAGAGCGGGGTGCGGATGGCGTCGTTCATGAACTCCAGACCGGCGCGCAGATTGCGCCGGTGCAGGGTGAAGAAGTAGTTCACCCGCTCCTCGCTGGTGGTGCCGTTCCACTCCATGCCGAGCTCCCGCGCCCGGCGCAGGTAGGCTTCCTGGTCCGGGATGCGGGCGTTGGCCTTGAAGAACATGTGCTCGTACAGGTGCGACAGGCCGTCGAACTCCTCCGTCTCGGTATAGGCGCCGTTCTTCACGTCCATCTCGATGGTGACGAGGGGTACGGCGGGGTTGCGCAGCACCAGCACGGTGAGACCGTTGCCCAGGCGGGCGCGTTGCAGACCGTCCCCCGCCGCCGTGCCGTGCCCGCCTCCCGGCGCACTGCCGCGCGGCACGCCTGCGCCTCGGGACAGGGGTTGCAAGAGCACCTCCAGGCTGAGCCGCTCTCGGCGTTCGGCGCCGGGTCTCGGGCGTCCGGCGCTTGCGTTCGGTGCCGGCACGCGGTCATCATGCCGGCGCCTGGCGGACGGCTAGAACAAGATGTGAGCACCGAGCTGGGCGGTGAGGAAACGCGTCACCGTGTCGTCGCCGCCGAACTCGAACACCAGGGGAAAGATGTGGACCTCGAAGTTGAGGTGGTCCGTCAGCGGGTGCGAGGCGCCGAAGAGCAGGCCCACGGTGGACAACGAGGTCAACTCCCCAGCCTCGACCGCCGAGTTCGTGTGCAGGGAGTATTCGGCCCCGACGTGCAGGATGGTGTTGCCCGCCATCGCCGGGCGCAGGGCGCCGCGGATGAGCCAGCTGAACTGGGTCTCGCCGTCGGCTTTCAGACCGACGCCCGTTTCCACCAAGTAATCGTCGCCCTGCATCAGCAAGGTCACCATGTCGAACCCCCCGGCACCCGGCCGGGTGTAGCCCACTCCGACTTCGAAGGCCGTCTGGTACTGGCTCTGCGCCTGCGCCGCACCAGCGAGCATCACCACCGCGATCACGATCCACTTCTTCATCGCTCTCGTCCTTTCGTCGGGTCACGGCGTCGTCCGCCGCCGCACAGGTTAGTGGAACCCCCGTCCTCCTGGGAACCACGAACATGCCGCGCCACTCCGGCGCCCCACGGGCGGTGAGGCGGTGCAGTTCGAGCGCCACTGGCGGCAGGTGTCCTGGGCCGTGCTCGACAAGAGCTTGCCGCTCGTCTTCGGCGTGGGCTTCATGCTCCTCGTGGTGCGCGTGCTGCCGGCCGGCGAGCTCGGCTTGCAGGCGATCGCCAGCACTCTCCTCCTCACCGCTTCGCAGCTGCTGCGCTTCCTCTTTCTCGTGCCCCTGACCAAGGTGGTGGCCGAGGGCACGGAAGCGGTGCGCGTCGCCGCCACCGGGGCGTCGCTCTACGTCCTGGCCAGCGCTGGCGTGGCGCTCGGTCTCGTCGCCGGGCGTGAACTCTGGGCGGGGCTCTTCGCCAAACCGGCTCTGGCCGCGGTGCTGCTGCCGAGCGCGGTGCTCCTCGCCGTCGGCAGCGCCCGGGACGCGGTGAGCGCGACGCTGGAAGGGGAGAGGCGCCTGCAGCGGCTGTTCTGGCTCGATGCGGCCTACTACGCCGTGGCCCTCGGCGCTCTCGGGTTCTGGCGCTGGTCCGGCGTGGCGCGGACGGCGACCATGATCCAGTGGACCCAGGCCGCCGCCGCCAGCGCCGGCTCGCTCCTGTCTGTCGTCTGCGCCTGGCGTGCCCTCGCCGCGCGGCCCGGCCGCGCCCAGGTGGCGCGGCTCGCCGGTTTCGGGCGCTACTCGTTCGCCACCGGTCTCGGCACCACGGTGGGCCAGCAGGCCGATGCCCTCCTCGCCGGCGCCCTCATGGAGCCCAGCGCGGTGGCCTCGTATCACGTGGCGAAGCTCTTCTTCCGCGTCTTCAACATGCTGGCCCAGGCGATCAGCCAGGTGCTCATGTCGCTGGTGTCGAAGCTGCACGCCGCGGGGCGTGCCCGCGACCTGCGCGTGCTCTACGAAAAGAGCGTCTGCTTCCTGCACCTGGCTCTGCTGCCGGTGCTGGTCTTGTTGCTCCTGCTGGCGCCGCAGGTGTATGCCCTCTTCTACGGCCCGCGCTACACCGACAGCATCCCGGTGTTCCGGATCCTCACCGCGAGCGCGCTCTGCTTGCCCTTCGCCAGCGTGGGCAGTCCGTTTCTGTTGGGGTTGGGACGGCTGCGGAGCCTGCTCGCGATCACCTGGATGGGCACGATCCTCGGCATCGCGCTGGCATGGCTCTGGATCCCGCACTACGGGCCGAGCGGCGCCGCCCTGGCGGTGCTGGTCGCCGCCGTCTTCGGCATGGTGGCGCGCACCGTGGCGCTGCAGCGCCAGCTGGGTTTCACCCTGCGCGATGTGGCCTGGCGCACCCGGGATGCGGTGGCGTTCGTACGGCGCCATCTGCGTTTCTCGTGAAGCGAGCCGGCAGCTTGAAGGAACGCCTGCCGGTGGTTACCATCGACCCCGTCCGCATTCCACTCGGCCCGCCGCCTTTCCGTGGAGACAGCGTGAAGCCCCCGGCCATTCTCATCGACGACCCCGACGCCAACGAGCACTACGATCTCCGCGGCACCCTCGCCGGCTGGGCGCCCGGCCTCATCGCCGTGGTCGAGCCGCTGGCCGCCGCTTCCGGGGCCGACGCTGGGCCCGAGAGTGGCGCCCCCGCTGCTCCCGCCGGAAAGAGCGACTCCGACACCACCCGCGCCCTCAAGAGCGCTCGGGTCCGCTATCGCATGGAAGCGAAGGCGACCGCAGCGCGAGAGTTCGACGTCGCCGAAGGGCCGGTCGTGCTCCGCGCCCTCGCCTCGCCCCTGCTGATCGTGGCCTTCGTTTCGCCCCGCACCTTCCCACTGCTGGTGGCGCTGGGACAGCACCAGGCCAGCCGCGCCTGGCTCCGGGTCGGGATCACCGGCGTGGCCATGGACCATCCGTACAACCTGGCGCGCAAGCTGATCATGGAGGGCGCCATCGCCTATCACGAGCACACGCGCACGCTGGAGAAGGTGCTCTGCCGCCGGTTGCAGCTCATGGTCGCGTCCCATGCCGAGCGCCAGCACACCTCCTGAGCCGAGGCAGAGGGAGCCCGCATGACCTTCCAGAACATCGCGCCGGACGTGAAGCTGGGCCGGGACGTGAAGATCTTCTCCTTCGTCAACCTCTACGGTTGCAGCATCGGTGACGGCACCAAGGTCGGCTCCTTCGTGGAGATCCAGAAGAACGCGAGCATCGGTCGCAACTGCAAGATCTCGAGCCACACCTTCATCTGCGAAGGCGTCACCATCGAGGACGACGTCTTCATCGGCCACAACGTCTCCTTCATCAACGACAAGTATCCCCGCGCCACCGCCAGCGGCCGTCTGCAGACCGAGGCGGACTGGTCGGTGCAGCCCACCCGGGTGTGCGCCGGCGCCTCCATCGGCACCAGTTGCACCATCCTCTCCAACGTGACCATCGGCCGGAACACCATCATCGGCGCCGGCAGCGTCGTCACCCGCGACATCCCCGACGGCGTCGTCGCCGCCGGCAACCCTTGCCGGGTGCTCCGTCCCTTGACCGCCAGCGAGTAAGGGTCTTGCGGCGCCGGCGCCGCCCCGGCTAGAGTGAAGGCGATCCCCCGGCTGCTGCGCTTCCGCGCGCGTTTCCGACGTCGCTGCGGCGGCGCGATCGCCGTCTCCACCCTCGAGGTGAAACCATGCCGCGGCTCGGTGGCCCGAGGCGCGCTGCCTGTCTGGCGCTCGGCCTGCTCGCGCTCTGGGGCGCTGCTGCGGCCGCCTTCGAGGATCGCACTCCACGCGTCCACGCCCTGGTGGGGGCCCGGGTCGTGACGGGCCCGGGGAAGGTGCTCCCGAAAGCCACGGTGGTCGTTCGGGACGGTGTCATCAGCGCCGTGGGCGACGTCCAGCCTCCCGCCGACGCCCGCCTCTGGGATCTGCGCGGGCGGACGGTGTACGCCGGTCTCGTCGAACCCTTCTTCGATCCCGAGGCGGGCAAGAAAGACAGCCCGCCGCCGCGCGGCCGCCGCGGCGCCGACGAACCCGCCCGCCCCGCTCCGACCGACGCGAGCGGCGTGCGGCATCCGAACCCCAAGGTGCGCGCCGAAGAGCGGATGGCGGAGAAGCTCAGTCTCGACACGAAGACGCTAGAGGACTTGCGCCGGGCCGGCTTCGTCACCGCCCACCTCGTCCCCAGCCAGGGAATCTTCCGCGGTCAGAGCGCCGTGGTGGCGCTCCGGCCAGGGGTGCCGCGCGAGCAGATCCTGCGCGCCGATGCGGCGCAGATCGTGGCTTTCGCTACGGGCGGTTGGGAGGAACGCAACCGCACCGAGTATCCCGCTTCGCTCATGGGCGCCGTGGCCCTGGTGCGCCAGACTTTCCTCGATGCCCGCTGGGCGCGGGAAGCGCGGAAGCAGTACGACGCGGCCCAGGCCGGCATGGAGCGACCGCAGACGAACCTCGCCATCGATGCCCTGGAGGCGGCGCTGCCTCCTTCCGGCTCCATGCCGGTGTGGATGCTCACTGCCGACGTGCTCGGCACGCTGCGCTGCGCCGCCCTCGCCCAGGAGTTCGACCTCCACGCCGTCCTGGTGGGGAACGGCGAGGAGTACCAGCAGCTCGAGCAGGTGCGCGCCACCGGACTCCCGGTGGTGTTGCCGCTCCAGTACCCTGCGCCACCCGCTTTCGCCGACGCCGACGAGGCACTGGACGTGGAGCTGGACGTGCTCCGGCATTGGAATGCCGCCCCCAGCAACGCGGCGCGGCTGCACGCTGCCGGCATCCCCTTCGCGTTCACCTCCCATGACCTGGAGAAACGCAGCGATTTCCGCGCCCGCGTCGCTCGCGCCATCGAGAACGGTCTGCCGGAGGCGGCAGCATTGGCCGCTTGTACCACCGTCCCGGCGCGCTTCGTCGGCATGGAGGACCAGCTCGGCAGCATCGAGCGCGGCAAGCTCGCCAGCTTCACCATCACCGATGGCGACCTCTTCGCCGAGAAGACCCATGTACTCGAGGTCTGGGTGAACGGCGATCGCTACGAGGTGCAGGAGGAGAAGCCCACCGACTTCGCGGACCTGGCCGGGAACTGGCGGGTGCTCGCCGGCAGCGGCGAGAAGCCGGTCAAGGAATGGCGTCTCGAGCTCGTGGGCAACGAGTGGACCTTGCGCGGCAGGCTCCTGGATGCGGAAGGCCGCGAGGTGCCGCTGCAGACCCTCCGCTGGCAGCAGGGGGAACTGCTGCTGCAGTCGAGCGCCGGCGAGACCTTACGCCTGCGTCCGGAGAAGAAAGTGCTGCGCGGTACCTGGAAGCAGCCGGATGGACAGGAAAACGCGCTGGAGGCCAAGCGCCCCGAGCCGTCGCAGGAAGGAGGCTTCTGATGGGCCTGTCGCTTCGTGGGCGCCCGTCGCCTCGCGTCGGTGTCGGCGTCCTGGCGCTCGCAGCGCTTGCGGCTGTCGCCGCCGTGGCCTCCATGGCGGTCGACGCCACGGCCGCCGAGAACGCCTGGCCGCCGCTGCCTGAACCGGCCCCGCGTGCCGTCCTCATCCGCGGCGCCACCGTCTGGACCTGCAGCCCGCAAGGCATCCTGGAGAACACCGACCTTCTCGCCGTGGGCGGCAAGATCGTGCGCCTCGGCAAGAACCTGCAGGCTCCGGCGGATGCCGTCGTGCTCGAGGCGAGCGCGAAACACCTCACCCCTGGCCTCATCGACTGCCACAGCCACTCCGACATCGTGGGCGACGTGAACGAGTTCACCAACTCCTGCACGGCGGAGGTGCGCGTCGCCGACGTGGTCAACAGCCGTTCCATCGCCCTCTACCGCGAGCTGGCCGGCGGTCTCACCTGCGCCAACCAGCTCCACGGTTCGGCCAACGCCATCGGCGGACAGAACGCCGTCATCAAGCTGCGCTGGGGGGAGCCGCCGCAAGGCTTGCTCTTCGCCGACGCGCCGCAGGGGATCAAGTTCGCCTTGGGCGAGAATCCGAAGCGCGCCAACTGGTCGACGGCGACCGATCGTTATCCCAAGACGCGCATGGGGGTGGAGCAGGTCATCCGCGAGCGTTTCCTGGCGGCGCTGGATTACGAGCGCGCCTGGCAGGAGTACGAGGCGAACAAGAGCCGGAAGGGCGTGGTGCCGCCGCGCCGCGACCTGCAGCTCGATGCCCTCGTCGAGATCCTGCGCGGCCGCCGTCTGGTGCACGCCCACTCCTACCGGCAAGACGAGATCCTGATGCTGCTCCGCCTAGCGGAGGAGTTCGGCTTCCGCGTCGCCACCTTCCAGCACGTGCTCGAGGGCTACAAAGTGGCCGACGAGCTGGCTCTCGCCGGTTCCGGTGCCTCTTCCTTCAGCGATTGGTGGGCCTACAAGTTCGAGGTCTACGATGCCATCCCCTACAACGGCTCTCTCATGGCCGAACGCGGCGTGGTGGTGTCCTTCAACTCCGACAGCTCCGAGCTGGCGCGCCGCTTGAACTGGGAGGCGGCGAAGGCCGTGAAGTACGGGGGGACGTCCGAAGCGGACGCGCTCGGCTTCGTCACCGTGAATCCGGCGAAGCAGCTTGGGGTCGACGCCCGCGTCGGTTCCCTCGAGGTGGGGAAGGACGCCGATTTCGTCCTCTGGAACGGCAATCCGCTCTCCACCTACTCGCTCTGCGAGCAGACCTGGATCGACGGCCGGCGCTACTTCGACCGCGCCCGGGATCTGCAGGCCCGGGAAGCGATGCTGCAGGAGCGTGAAACCCTGCTCACCAAGGCCGAAGCAGCGCGGAAGAAGGACGAAGCCAAGGGCAAGGGTGACTGGAGACCTTCCTACCTGGAATCCCAGGAGCACGACCATTCTTGTGCCGCCGAGGAGGTGCGACCATGAAGAGAGCCTTCCTCTCAGGTCTTTCCGTGGCTGCGCTACTCGCCGCCTCGGCGGTTCCTCTTCCCGCCGCCGATCTCGTTCTGCTCGGCGCCACCGTGCATCCGGTGAGCGGGCCCGAGATCCCCGACTGCACTCTCATCGTAGAGGGGACGACGATCACCGCCCTCGGCCGCGGCCTGGCGGCGCCGCCCGGCGCCCCCGTCCTGGACGTGGCCGGCCTGCACGTCTACCCGGCCCTCCTCGATGCCAACACCGTCCTCGGTCTGGTCGAGGTGAGCAGCGTTCCCGGTACGGTGGACATCAGCGAGATGGGGGACATCAATCCCAACGTGCGCGCCGAGGTGGCCATCAATCCGGAGTCGGAGATCCTGCCTGTCACCATGGCGAACGGCATCCTGAGCGCGATGATCGCGCCGCGAGGCGGCACCATCGCCGGCACGGCGGCGGTCATCCGGCTCTCGGGCTGGACGTGGGAGGACATGACCATCGCTTCGCCCGTGGGGCTCGTGATCAACTGGCCCGACATGCGCGTGCAGCGAGGACCCAACGCGCGCCCGGAGGAAGAGCAGATCGAGCAGCGCGACGGGCGCCTGCGGGAGCTGCGCGCCGCCTTCGCCGACGCCCGAGCTTACGTGCAGGCGGTGGGCGCCGAGGGCACCCGGGGGATTCCGGTGCACGACCGGGACCCGCGCTGGGAAGCCATGCGGCCCGTGCTGGACGGGAAGATCCCGGTGCTGGTGGCAGCGGACGACATCCTGCAGATCCGCGCCGCTCTCAAATTCACCGAAGAGGAGAAGCTGCGCCTGGTGCTGCTGGCGAATGGCGATGTCTGGCGTGTGGCACCCGAGCTCGCGGCGCGGCACATTCCGGTCATCCTCGGGCCGACGCACGAGCTGCCGTCGCGCCGCTGGGAGCCCTACGACGAACCCTTCACCGTCGCCAAGAAACTGCACGAGGCGGGGGTGCGCTTCTGCTTCTCCTACGGCGCCAGCGCCTTCAGCGCCGCCCACGCCCGCAACTTGCCCTATCAAGCGGCGATGGCAGCGGCCTACGGCCTGCCCAAGGAAGAAGCGTTGCGAGGCGTGACGCAGTACGCCGCCGAGATCCTCGGCGTCTCCGATCGACTGGGGACGCTGGAGCCAGGGAAAGAAGCCACCTTCATCGTCACCGACGGCGACCCCCTGGAGATCCGCACCCAGGTGAAGCGAGCCTTCATGGCTGGTCGCGAGATCGATCTGCACACGCGGCACACGCGCTTGTACGAGAAGTACCACGCCCGGCCGCGCCCGGCGGCGAACCTGGAGCCCGCCGCGGCGCAGCGCTGAGCGACCCCCGCTCAAATCTCCAGCAGGATCTTTCCCATCGAGGCCCGGCTCTCGAGCCGGCGATGTGCCTCGGCGGCGGCCTCGAGGCGGAAGCGCGCGTCAAGGCGCAACTGCAGGGCGCCGCTCCGGATCCAGCCGAAGAGGTCGGTCACGCGGCCGCGCCGTTCCGCTTCGTCCATGTGATGGGCGAGGGTGGGTCGGGTGAGGAAGAGTGAACCCATGACGTTGAGGGTTTGCGGGTCCACGGGCGGCACGGCGCCGCTCGCTTGTCCGTACAAGACCAGCAGGCCGCGACGGCAGAGACACTGGAGGCTGCGCTCGAAGGTGGCGCGGCCGACCGCATCGTAGACGACATCCGCGCCTCTCCCGCCGGTGAAGTCACGCACGGCAGCGACGAAGTCGTCGTGCTCGTACTGCACCACCCGGTCGGCCCCGGTGGCGATGGCGAGCGCGGCTTTCCCGGGACTCGACACGGTGGCGAGGACGCGAGAGCCACGCAGCTTCGCCATCTGCACCAGCAGTCCACCGACACCCCCGGCAGCGGCATGCACCACCGCCGTGTGCTCCGGGCCGAGCGCGAAGGTGGAGTGGGAGAGGAAGTGCGCCGTCAGTCCCTGCAACAGGGCGGTGGCCGCGGTGGCGGCGTCGATGTCCGCGGGCAGCGGTACCAGCTTCGCCACCGGGACGACGGCGTACTCGGCGTAGGCGCCGCGCTCCATGCAGTAGGCCACCCGTTGCTCCGGTTGCACGGCTGCGACGCCGTCGCCCACGGCGGTCACCACGCCCGCGGCCTCCACACCCGCCGTGAAGGGAACTTCGCCGCCGTAGGCACCGGATCGATGGTAGATGTCGATGAAGTTGACCCCGGCGCATTCGATGCGGACGAGGACCTGTCCCGGTGCGGGAGTGGGCGCCGGGATCTCTTCGAGCTGGAGAACTTCGGGCCCGCCATGGGTCTTGACGCGGATGGCTCGCATCTCGCCTCCCGTCCACGCCACACCGGGCGCGATGCCTCGAAGGAGTCGCGGTCAGCGCCGGCCGGCGCGGATGGGGAGCATACACGGGCCCCAGCCCGAGCGGCGGGAGTTCCGCGCTGGGGAGCCCTAGGTGGCGGCAGACCGCTGTGGCTGCGAGCCGTGCTGCCTGCGATCCGCGGTGACGCCACCCAGGGTGCGGGTTACAATGCCCGCCAACCACGAGCCCCAAGGAGGCCCGATGTCCGCCCTGCAGCACCGGCCGCTCCTGCGGCTCGTGCCCATCGGGAACATCCAGTTCCACGAGCATCCGGAACGCCACCGGACCTTGCGGCTCCTCGAGCGCATCCGCAAGGAGAAGCTGCTCCGCAACCCGCCCATCGTGGCGCCCCTCGATGGACAGCGTTACCTCCTCCTCGATGGCGCCAATCGCGTCGGCAGTTTCCAAGAGCTGGGCTACACCCAGTGTCCGGTGCAGGTCATCGATTACGGCGATCCGGCGGTGCAACTCAAGGGCTGGCACCACATGCTGCTGCAGGGGCAGCCGCTGGATCTGACCACGGCGTACCGCGCCCTCCCCGGCGTCGAATTGCGGCAGGTGACGCAAGCGGAGGTCGGGACGTTGCTCGAGCTGCGCCGCGTCTTCGCCGTTCTCGTCGACGCCGAGGCGCGCTGCTGGGCTTTCTTCCCGCGTCTCGGCGGGAGCGGCTTCTCGGTGGGCGATTGGATTCACATCCTGGAGCAAGTGGTGGCGGCTTACGAGGGCAAGACGGCGCTCGAACGCATCAAGCTGGCGGAGTACTCGCGCCTGCCCGCCATCTTCGACAGCCTGGAGCACCAGCTCGTGCTCTTCCCCGTGCTCAGCAAGAGCGAACTGATGGAGCTCGCCACGCGGCGCATCCTCATCCCCACCGGGATCACGCGGCACCTGGTTCCTGGCCGCGCCCTCGCCATGAATCTCGGGCTCGCCTTCTTGACCGAGCTCGGGAGCGAGGCGGAGCGCAGCGCCCATTTCGCCCGCTTCCTCGACCAGCTCGAGGTGGAAGGGCGCATCCGCTACTACGAAGAAGCGGTCTTCATCCTCAACGAGTAGCGGCCCACCTTCGCTGCAAGAAGTCCCGGACCAGGCGGGTCCAGCTCGAGTACGAGGTCTCCGTCGGGTCGAGGTCGGACTCCACGCCGGCGCCGGCGAAGCCCACGGCAGCGGTGCCTGCCCGCCGTCCGGCTTCGAGATCCCTGGCCGCATTGCCCACCATGAGGCTCGCGCCCAGATCGATGCCATGCTCCCGGGCGGCGCGGAGCAGCATGCCGGGCTCTGGCTTGCGGCAGTCGCAGGGGCCGGTGTGCTCGGGATGGTGCGGGCAGTAGTACATTCCTTGCACCTCCGCGCCCGCGGCGCGCAGCAAAGTGCGCAGCCGCTCGTTCACCGCGCGCACCTCGTCCTCGCTCTGCAACCCCTGTGCGATGCCGGATTGATTGCTCACCACGAACACCGGGATCCCGGCTTCACGCAGCCAGGGCAAGGCGCGCGCCGCGCCGGGGACGAGGTCCACCGTGTTCGGGTCGGTGTTGTAAGGGACGTTGCGAATGAGGGTATCGTCCCGGTCGACGAAGAAGGCCGCCCGCGACCGCCCTCCCTGCTGTCGCAGCAGGTGCGCAAAGACGAGACTCTCCAGGTCGTCGAGCATCGACTCCAGGTTCCAGCCGTCGCAGACGCTTTCCCAACCGCGCCGCGCCAGAGCCGCGGCCAGCTCCGGCTGTTCCAGGAGGCGCAGCATCGCGGCCGCCAGCGCCTCCGGATCCTCCGGCGGCACGAGCAGGACGTTGTCGCCGTCCCGCAGCAGCTCCTTGCCGCCCTCGGTGGCGGTGGCGATGAGCGGAACCCGCTGCGCCATCGCTTCGAGGAGCGTCCAGGAAAGCCCCTCGTCGTGGGTGGGCACGATGGCGAGTTCGGCGGCAGCGAGATAGCTACTCACGTTGGTACGGAAGCCGACCCATTCGACGTGCGGGCGCACGCCGAGCTGGTGGCAGAGATCGTGGAGCCTTGCCTCCTCCGGACCCGTACCAATGAACGCCACGGTGGGCACGGCCCCGGAGCGCGAAGCGCGCAAGGCCGCCAGGGCGCGCAGCGTTGTCTCCTGACCCTTGCCGGGCTCGAGCATTCCCAGGTGCAGGACAAGCTTCGGCTTGCGCGGCAGCTTGAGCTGGCGCCGCAGCACGGCTCGATCCTCGCTCGGCATGCTCACATCCAAGCTGACACCGTCGCGGACGACACGCACCGTGTCGGCAGCGAAGCCCGCCTGCGACGCGAGCCAGGCGCGGGCGTACTCCGTGCTGGTCAACGTCCGTGTCAGGCGCCGCGCCAGGAACGAGCGATGCAAGTGCGGGAGGTGCGCCCGGTGCGCGCCCCGCTTCTGGAAGAGGAGTGGTTTCCAGCCGCCCCAGGCGCCGACGACGACGGAGGCCAGCTCGCGATCGAGCTGCACGAAGACCGCGTGGGGACGGAAGCTCACGAGCAGCCGGCGCATGGCGAAGAGCGTCCGCGGGTGCAGAGCCCGGTCGGTGTGCATCGGCCGGGCCCGCAGACCGGCTTCGGCGGCACGGGCCAGCACCTTGCTGCCTGGACGCGCCACCACCTGCACCTCGTGACCGCGGGCCACGAGACCGCTGGCGGCCTGCAGGATCCAACGCTCGCGGCCGCCCCAGCGGGGAAGCGAGCTCACGAAGAGCAGGCGCAGTGCCGCCTGGGTTTCCGGCATGCCGCGCAAGGTAGCACAGGCGGCGCAGTAAGGCATGCAGTCGGGGCGCTGTCGTCGTCGGCGTGCGACCTGCCGACTCCGGCGCGCGAAGGAATGGTTGCAGCTCGATGCCGCGGGCGGCGACACTCGGCGAGGGCGGTGGTGCATGCAGTGGTTTGAGGCGGAGCGGCCGCTGTCCGCGGCGGCGGCAGAGTTCGTGCAGGAGGCTTTCCTGCAGCACACGGCGCACTTCCGCCGGTTGACGCTGCAGGCCCGCGACCACTTCGAGCGACGCGAGGCGCTGGCCGGGCGGCGCGACGCCGTGGCCCGACTCGACCTCTACCGCGCCGCGGTCACTGTCGCCGCCGCCGGGTTGCACCGCCGCCTGGGTCCGAAGTTCCTCGATCGCTCTACCTGGCGCGCGATCAAGAGCGAGTACGCCGATCGTGTCGGCGGCCGCGGCGACGCGGAAATCGCCCGCACCTTCTTCAACTCCGTCACCCGGCGCCTCTTCACCACCGTGGGCGTGGATTCGGAAGTGGAGTTCACCGAAGAGCCTGCCGCGGCGGGCGGCAACCCTGGCGTCGTCGAAACCCAGGTCTTCGTCCGCCAGGGCAGCATCGCCGCCCTGGTGGGCGAGATCCTGGAGCGCTACCGCTTCGGCGTCGCCTACGAGGATGCGGCGCGGGATGCGGAGCTGGTGGCGCGCCGGATCGAGTCCTTCGCTCCCCGCGTCGGCGTCGATGCCATCGAGCTGGCGAAGCCGGTGTTCTATCGCAACAAAGGCGCTTACCTCGTGGGTCGCTTGCGGAGCCCGACGGGTGACCTGCCGCTGGTGCTGGCTCTGCTCAACACGAACGGCCAGGTCAGCGTGGACGCGGTGCTGCTCGCGGAGCATGAGGTGAGCATCGTCTTCAGCTTCACCCACTCCTACTTCCTGGTGGACACCGAGTGCCCGAGAGTGCTGGTGCTCTTCCTGCGCGAGCTCATGCCTCTCAAGCCGGTGGACGAGCTCTACAGCTCCATTGGCTATAGCAAGCACGGCAAGACCGTGCTCTTCACCGCCCTGCAGCAGCATCTCGGGCGCTCCGAGGCACGCTTCGACTTCGCCCCCGGGGCGCGGGGCATGGTGATGCTCGTCTTCGCCATGCCCGACTTCGACGTGGTCTTCAAGGTCATCCGCGACTGCTTCCTGCCGCCGAAGACGACGACGCGCCGGCAAGTGATGGAGAAGTACCACCTCGTGTTCCATCACGATCGCGCCGGGCGCCTGGTGGGCGCCCAGGAGTTCGAGCACCTGCAGTTCGAGAGCCGTCGTTTCGCCCCGGACCTCCTGGAGGAGCTGCGCACCCAGGCCCGGGACACGGTGGAGGTGGACGGGGATCGAGTCGTCATCCATCACCTGTACACCGAGCGCCGGGTGACGCCCCTCGATCTCTACCTGCGCGGAGCGCCGCCGGCCGACGCGGTGGAAGCGGTGCTCGACTACGGCGAGGCGCTCCGCGATCTGGCGGCGACGAACATCTTTCCCGGCGACCTGTTGCTCAAGAACTTCGGCGTCACCCGGCAGCGGCGCATCGTCTTCTACGATTACGACGAGCTCTGCTTGCTCACGGACTGCAACATCCGCCACCTGCCCTCGCCCCCGGGCGAGGAAGAGGAATGGGCCGGCGAGCCGTGGTTCTACGCCAGCGACCGCGATGTCTTTCCCGAGGAGTTCGGCAGTTTCCTGGAGCTCCGGGGGGCGCTCCGCGACGCCTTCGTGGCGCAGCACGGCGAGCTCCTCGCCGTGCCCTTCTGGGACCGCATGCAGTCAGCGCACCGGCAGGGTCTGATTCTCGACCTCTTTCCCTACGTCCAGGAGCGCCGGCTGCGGGCTGCGGGCCCTGCAGGTTGAGGCAGCGCCTGCGGTCCTCGGTGGTTGCTGCACCCAGCATGCGGCCGCGTGCGGCCATGCCGGCGCGACTGTGCATCGCGCAGTCACCGTGCTATCCTGTCGCCGGATTCGGAGCCCCGGATCCAGCGATTCCCACCAGGACCGAGTCCGGAAGGAGCGAGTCGATGGCGCAGAAGTTCGCCGTGCCCCCGGCGGGGGGCCTCTCGATCAGCATGCACGACGGAGTTCTGCAGGTACCGGAGCAGCCGATCCTCCCCTTCATCGAAGGCGATGGCACGGGTCCGGACATCTGGCGCGCCTCGGTGCGTGTCTTCGACGCCGCCGTGGCCAAGGCCTACGGCGGCAAGCGGCGCATCCACTGGATGGAGGTGCTGGCGGGGCAGAAGGCTTACGACTACCAGAGCAGCTGGTTACCCGACGAGACCGTGGCGGCTTTCCGCGACTACCTGGTGGGGATCAAGGGGCCGCTCACTACTCCCATCGGCGGTGGCATCCGCTCGCTCAACGTGGCGCTGCGCCAGCTTCTGGATCTCTACGTCTGCCTGCGCCCGGTGCGCTGGTTCCAAGGCGTGCCGTCGCCGGTGCGCCATCCCGAGCTCGTCGACATGGTGATCTTCCGGGAGAACACCGAGGACATCTACGCCGGCATCGAGTTCGCCAGCGGTTCTCCCGAAGCACGGAAGCTGCTGGGTTTCTTGCAGGAGAACTTCCCCGAGATGGCGCGGAAGGTGCGCTTTCCGGGCAGCACCGCCCTGGGCGTCAAGCCGGTGTCGGTCGAGGGCACCGAGCGCCTGGTGCGCGCCGCTCTGGACTACGCCGTTCGCAACCGGCGCAAGAGCCTGACCCTGGTGCACAAGGGCAACATCATGAAGTTCACCGAGGGCGGCTTCCGCAACTGGGGCTACGCGCTGGCGGAGCGCGAGTTCGGCGACAAGACCTACACCTGGGAACAATGGGAGCGCACCCGCAAGGCGAAGAACGAAGAGGCGGCGAACCGCGAGCAGGCGGAAGCGCTGGCCGCGGGACGCATCCTGGTGAAGGACGCCATCGCCGACATCACCCTGCAGCAGGTGCTGACCCGGCCGAAGGAGTTCGACGTCATCGCCACGCTCAATCTGAACGGCGATTACCTGTCGGATGCGCTGGCGGCGCAGGTAGGGGGCATCGGCATTGCCCCTGGGGGAAACATCAACTACGCCACCGGACACGCCGTCTTCGAGGCCACCCACGGCACGGCACCGAAGTACGCCAACCTGGACAAGGTGAACCCGGGTTCGGTGATCCTGTCCGGGGAGATGATGCTGCGCTACATGGGCTGGTCCGAAGCGGCGGATCTCGTCCTCCGCGGCATGGACGGCGCCATCGGCAAGCGCAAGGTGACTTACGACTTCGCGCGCCTCATGGAGGGGGCCACGGAGATCAAGTGCAGCGAGTTCGGCGACGCCGTGATCGCCGCCATGTGACCGTAGCGCCTGCTGGACGGAGCCTCACCCTCGGGATCGAAGGCTGAGAGGAAAGCGCCCGTACTCGTCACTTTCTCAGGAGCGCTCGATGAACTCGTCGGTGCGGGTGTCGATCTTCACCTTGTCGCCCACGTTGATGTAGGCAGGCACCCTGATCTCGAGCCCGGTCTCCAGCGTCGCCGGCTTGGGGGAGGCGGAGGCCGTGGCGCCGCGCATGTGCGGCGGCGTCGCCGTCACCTTGAGCTCGACGAACATCGGCACATCGACGCCCACCACGCGGCCGTCGAAGAAGAGGGCCTCGATGACGGTGCCCTCCACCAGGTAATGCGTGGCGTCGCCGAGCACGTCCGAGTGCAGCGAGGTCATCTCGTACGTCTCCGTGTTCATGAAGTGATAGTCGTCGCCCGCCCCGTAGCTGAACTGCAGCGAGTGGCGCTCCAGGCTGGCCTGGTCGATTCGATCCTCCGAACGGAAGCGGTGCTCCGTGTTGGTGCCGCTTTCGATGTTGACCAGACGGGTCTGGACCATGCCGCGCCAGTTGCCGGGGGTGACGTGCAGGACGTTGGTGACCCGGTGCGGCTTGGCATTGTGCATGATGACCATGCCCACCTTGAGCTGGGTGGCCTGAATGCTCACGGACGACTCCTCGGGCGAAAACGGTGACGAACCGAGCGGGATGCCGGGCCCCCGACAGGGGAACTCCGGCCCGTGCGAGCGTAGCAGGTTACATGCCGCCCCCGAGGCTCGCAAGCACCCTGAAGTGCGC
>Ga0075418_10002326_pt1 | contig 21713 bp, 26 predicted proteins | sample SoiMetdeltSBSDD2_FD_81776 | JGI IMG/M metagenome (GOLD analysis project Ga0075418, IMG submission 81776) | Bulk soil microbial communities from a Populus tree surrounding site in Tennessee, USA - Soil MetaG P. deltoides SBSDD2 | ecosystem: Environmental > Terrestrial > Soil > Tree plantation...
GACCGGATGTGGGAGTTCATGGACCGGCTGATCTCGATCGCCATCCCCCGCATCCGCGACTTCCGGGGCCTCAGCCCCACGTCGTTCGACGGCAACGGCAACTACACCTTCGGGCTCACCGAGCAGCTGGTGTTTCCCGAGATCGACTACGACAGCATCGACCAGCCCCGTGGCATGGACATCACCATCGTCACGACGGCCAGCACCGACGCCCACGGCCGGGCGCTCCTGCTGGCCATGGGGTTCCCGTTCAAGCGCGAGGGTCAGTAGCAATGGCGAAGAAGGCGCTCATCAACAAGCAGCAGCGCAAGCCGAAGTTCAAGGTGCGGGCCTACACCCGCTGCCGGCGCTGCGGCCGACCGCACGCGGTGTTCCGCAAGTTCGGCCTGTGCCGTGTCTGCCTGCGCGAGCTGGCGCACGCCGGCGAGCTGCCCGGCGTGACCAAGGCGAGCTGGTGAGGGGAGACGCATCATGACCATGACCGACCCCATCGCCGACATGCTCACCCGCATCCGCAACGCGAACATCGCGATGCACGACGACGTGCGCATGCCGTCCTCGAAGCTGAAGGAGGCCCTCGCGGGCGTCCTGGCGTCCGAGGGCTACATCGAGGCGTTCGACGTCGAGGACAACGTCGACCGTCCGGGCCGCACGCTGCACGTGAAGATGAAGTACAGCCCCGAGCGTGCCCGCACCATCTCGGGCATCAAGCGGGTGTCCAAGCCGGGCCTGCGCGTCTACTCGCCCTCGACCAAGGTCCCCCGGGTCCTCGGCGGGCTGGGCGTCGCAGTGCTCTCGACCAGCCAGGGACTGCTGTCCGACCGCGAGGCGCGCAAGCGCAAGGTCGGCGGCGAGGTCCTGTGCTTCGTGTGGTGAGCTGACATGTCCCGAATCGGAAAGTCCCCCATCCCCGTGCCCAGCGGCGTCGACGTGTCGATCGCCGGGCAGCACGTCACCGTGCGCGGCCCCAAGGGCACGCTCGAGCGTGACCTCCCCGGCGCCATCACCGTCCGGCAGGAGGGCGACGACCTGCTGGTCGAGCGCCCCGACGACGAGCGCCGCAGCCGCGCCATGCACGGCCTGGTGCGCTCGCTCGTCAACAACATGGTCCAGGGCGTCACGTCGGGCTTCACCAAGGAGCTCGAGATCGTCGGCGTCGGCTACCGGGCCACGGCCAAGGGCCCGGGTGGCGTCGAGCTGGCGCTCGGCTTCAGCCACCCGGTGAACGTCACCGCACCCGACGGCATCACGTTCGAGGTGCCCGCCCCCAACCGCATCGTCGTGTCCGGCATCGACAAGGAAGCCGTCGGCCAGGTGGCCGCCGACATCCGGGCCTGGCGCAAGCCCGAGCCGTACAAGGGCAAGGGCGTCCGGTACGCCGGCGAGCACGTCCGGCGCAAGGCCGGCAAGGCAGGGAAGTAGCGATGAGCACCGCCAAGCAGAAGCGCGACGCCCGCATCCGGCGTCACTCCCGCGTGCGCAAGCACGTGCGTGGCTCGGCCGAGCGGCCGCGCCTCGCCGTCTTCCGCTCGAACAGGCACATCTCGGCCCAGGTCATCGACGACCGCGCCGGCACGACCATCGCCTCGGCCTCGACCCACGAGTCCGACCTCCGCGACGGCTCGTCCAACAAGGACGCCGCCTCGCAGGTCGGTTCCCGCGTCGCCGAGCGCGCCAGGGCCGCCGGTGTCTCCCAGGTCGTCTTCGACCGGGGCGGCTTCCTCTACCACGGTCGGGTCGCGGCCGTGGCCGAGGGCGCCCGCGAAGCAGGATTGGAGTTCTGATGCCCAACGGACCTGGTGGCAACCGCGGTCCCCGAGACCGGCAGCCCCGCGAGCCGCGCGAGAACCCGCGCGCCTCGGGTGACGCCTCCCTGCACGAGTCGCGCGTCATCAACATCAACCGCGTGGCCAAGGTGGTCAAGGGCGGCCGGCGCTTCTCGTTCACCGCGCTCGTGGTGATCGGTGACGGCAACGGCCGCGTCGGTCTCGGCTACGGCAAGGCCAAGGAGGTGCCCCTCGCCATCCAGAAGGGCACCGAGGAGGCCCGCAAGAACCTGTTCAAGGTGCCCCTGGCCGGGACCACGATCGTCCATCCCGTGGTGGGCGAGACCGGCGCCGGGCGGGTGTACATGAAGCCCGCCGCACCCGGTACCGGCGTCATCGCCGGCGGCGCCGCCCGCGCCATCCTCGAGGAGGCCGGCATCCGCGACGTGTTGTGCAAGTCGCTCGGCTCGTCCAACCACATCAACGTGGCCCGGGCGACCATCGCCGGGCTCAAGGCGCTGAAGCGCCCCGACGAGGTCGCCAAGCTGCGGGGCAAGTCCCCCGAGGAGCTGTTCCCGGGCGCCCTGGTGCAGGCCTACCGCGAGAGCGAGCGGGCCCGCCTCGAGCCGGAGCAGGTGTGATGGCCGACCTACGCGTCACCCAGGTGCGCTCCGCGATCGGCACGAAGCCCAAGCACAAGGGCACGCTCCGAGCGCTGGGCCTCGGCCGCATCGGCAAGACCAACACGCTGCCGGACCGTCCCGAGATCCGCGGGATGATCGCCCGGGTCCCCCACCTGGTGCGTGTCCAGGAGCAGGAGAAGTAGCGCGATGACCATCAAGGTCCACGATCTCAAGCCCGCCCCCGGGTCGACCAAGCGCGGCAAGCGGGTCGGCCGTGGCATCGGGGGCAAGGGCGGCAAGACCGCCGGCCGGGGGACGAAGGGCCAGAGCGCCCGCGGCACCGTCCCCTCCACCTTCGAGGGCGGGCAGATGCCGCTGCACATGCGGCTCCCCAAGCTCAAGGGCTTCAACAACCCGTTCCGCGTCGAGTACCAGGCCATCAACCTCGACACGATCGAGGCGTCCGACCTCGACGAGGTCACTCCCGACGCGCTGCACGCCAAGGGCCTTACCCACAAGGGTGCGCTGGTCAAGGTGCTGGGCCGGGGCGAGCTGACCCGCAACGTGACGGTCAAGGCCCACGCCTTCTCCAAGGCGGCGCGGGACGCGATCACCGCCGCCGGCGGTACCGTCGAGGTCCTGCCGAAGCCGTGGGGGGACCGCCGTCCGCCCGCCAAGGGCAACCAGTTCGCGAACCGTTAGTCAGCAGCTCGCCATAGTCGCCTGGGGCGTCGATTGCGCTCCGGGCGTCAGCACCGGCAAGACTGGCGTACTCAGTCACTGCCGTCGGTAGCGCCAGGCCGACGCCGTGTAAGGGGAACCATCGTGCTTTCCAGCCTGCGGAACATGTTCAGGGTCGCGGACCTGAGGAACAAGATCCTGTTCACGCTGGCCATCATCGCCATCTACCGGCTCGGGTCGTACATCCCGGCGCCGGGCATCGACCTCGACGCCATCGAGTCGCTCAAGCGGCAGTCCGAGGAGAGCGGCGGGATCCTGGCCTACATGCAGCTGTTCTCGGGCGCCGGGCTGACCAACTTCGCGATCTTCGCCCTCGGCGTCATGCCCTACATCACCAGCTCGATCATCATGCAGATCCTGACGGTGGTGATCCCCAAGCTGGAGGAGTGGCAGAAGCAGGGCGCCATCGGGCAGCGGAAGATCACCCAGTGGACCCGCTACCTGACGATCGCCATCGCCGTGCTGCAGTCGACGGCCCTGGCCTTCCTGTTCCACAACGGCGGTGGGGGCCTGCTCGGCGGGGCCAACAACCCCACGAACATCGACGTCCTGCCCGACTTCAGCTGGTACCGGGTGCTGCTGGTCGTGCTCGTGCTGACCGCCGGCACCGCCCTGCTCATGTGGCTGGGCGAGGTCATCACCCAGCGCGGCATCGGCAACGGCATGTCGCTGCTGATCTTCGCCAGCGTGGTGTCGAGCATCCCCTCGCAGTTCGGCCAGATCCAGGCCACCAAGGGCTGGAGCCTGCTCATCCCGCTGATCTTCCTGTTCCTCGTCGTGCTGGTCGGCATCGTCATCGTGGAGAACGGCCAGCGCCGCATCCCGGTGCAGTTCGCCAAGCGCGTCGTGGGCCGGCGCATGTACGGCGGCCAGAACACCTACATCCCGCTCAAGGTCAACCAGTCCGGCGTCGTGCCGATCATCTTCGCCAGCTCGATGCTGTACCTGCCGCTGCTGGTGACCCAGGTGCTGCCGTCCGAGCCGGGCAGCTGGGGCGTCGGCGTGCAGGAGTGGGTGGACGACCACCTCGTGAACCAGACGGCGCCGCTGCACCTCGTGGTGTACGGCCTGCTCATCATCGGGTTCGCCTACTTCTACACCGCCATCGCCTTCGACCCGCACCAGCAGGCGGACACGATCCGCAAGCAGGGTGGCTTCATCCCGGGCATCCGGCCGGGCCCGCAGACCGAGCGGTACCTGGCCCGCATCCTGGCCCGCATCACCTTGCCCGGCGCGCTGTTCATCGCCGCCATCGCCCTGCTGCCGTCGCTGCTGCTGGCGTTCGCCGACGTCCAGGCGTTCGCGTTCGGCGGCACCTCGATCCTCATTGCCGTGGGCGTCGCGCTCGAGACGATGAAGCAGATCGACAGCCAGCTGATGATGCGGAACTACGAGGGCTTTCTGCAATGACCCGTGGCGTCCGCATGGTCATGCTGGGGCGCCAGGGGGCGGGCAAGGGGACCCAGTGCGTGCGGTTGTCCCGCCACTACGTCGTTCCCCACATCTCCACCGGCGACATGCTCCGGGCCGCGGTCCGGGAGGGCACCGACCTCGGCCGCAAGGCCGCCGAGCTGATGGCGGAGGGCGAGCTCGTGCCCGACGACATCATGATCGGCATCGTCGAGGAGCGGCTCGACCAGGGCGACAGCACCATGCGGGGCTACATCCTCGACGGGTTCCCCCGCACGGTCGACCAGGCCGACGCCCTGGCCAAGATCACCGTCACCCGGCCGCTCGACGTGGTCATCGACCTCGACGTCGACCGGGAGGTCGTGCTGGCGCGACTGGCCAGCCGGCGCATGTGCGACGACTGCGGCGCCAATTACTCGACGCACAACCCGCCCAAGTACGGCTGGGTGTGCGACAACTGCGGCGGCGACGTCGTCCAGCGGGATGACGACAAGCCGGCCGCTATCGAGCGGCGCCTGGCCGAGTATGAGGCCAAGACCGCGCCGCTCATCGCCTGGTACGACGAGCGCGGGATGCTGGAGATCGTCGAAGGGCTCGGCTCGACCGACGACGTGCTTGTGCGTTTGGTCACAATCATCGACCAGCGCCGGGGCAGCTAGGGCGGGCGTGGGCCGGCGCAGGGCCGACGAAATCCGCACCATGCGCCGGGCCGGCCGGGTGGTGGCGGAGATGCACGAGAGGATCCGCGAGGCGATCCGGCCGGGTGTCACGCTTCTCGAGCTGGACGCCATCGGCCGCGAGGTCCTGGGCCAGCGCAAGGCGAAGTCCAACTTCCTCGGCTATCACGGCTACCCGGCGGTGATCTGCGCCAGCCGCAACGACGTCGTCGTCCATGGCATCCCGGGCCAGGAGGTGCTGGAGGAGGGCGACATCATCTCGATCGACTGCGGCGCCATCGTCGACGGCTACCACGGCGATGCCGCGTTCACCGCGGGCGTCGGCGCCATCGGCGCCGAGGACCAGCGGTTGATCGACGTGACCCGCAAGGCCCTCGATGCCGGCATCGCCCAGCTCATGCCCGGAGCGCGCCTCGGTGACCTGGGGGCCGCCGTGCAGTCGACGGTCGAGCGGGCCGGGTTCCGGGTCGTGCGCGACTACGTGGGCCACGGGATCGGCACCGCGATGCACGAACCGCCCGACGTTCCCAACGTCGGCCGCCGCGGGCGGGGCAAGCGGGTGGCGGCCGGCGACGTGTTCGCGGTCGAGCCGATGGTGTCGGCCGGCACCGACATGACCGCGGTGCTGCCCGACGGCTGGACGGTGGTCACCACCGACGGCGCCCGCGCCGCCCACTGGGAGCACACGGTGGCGGTGACCGACGACGGCCCGGAGATCCTGACCCTGCCCTGAGGCGATGTGGCGGCGTATGCACCGAGTGCTCGGCGTCCACGCCGCCACATCACGTTTGGACGCCCGGGATCCCCGCCAGCGTCGTCCACGAGCCCGCGTTGTAGACCGGCGCGTCGGGCGTGGCCGTCGAGTCGACCACCTGGAACCGGGTGACCAGCTCGGTCTCGGTGGCGTCGCACACCATGTAGCCCCGCCGGCGGGTGTCGGCGAAGCGCACGTGGGGCAGGGCCGCGATGAGCTGCTGGGCGATGTCGGCCACCGCCTCGTCGAAGCGCGAGCTGATCGACCCGCCCACGAGCTCGGTGCCGTAGGCCTGGGTCCCGGGAGTGCCGTCGGGGTCCTCGTCCACCAGGTCGCCGACGCCCGCGGCGTGGATGTCGCCGGTCAGCACCACGGCGTTGGCGACCCCGCCGGCCTGCAGCTGGCCGAGCAGCCGGGACCGGGACGCGGCGTAGCCGTCCCACTGGTCGCGGTTGTAGACCGAGCCGGCCAGCTGCATCGACGTCATCACGACCTGGTTGGCGAGCACGTCCCAGGTGGCCCGGGAGTCGGCCAGGCCCGCGCCCAGCCACGCCTCCTGGTCGGTGCCGAGCAGGGTCCGGGCCGGGTCGGTGCGCTCGGGGCAGGTGGGGCCGGTGCCGTCGCCGCACGGCTGGTCGGTGCGGTACTGGCGGGTGTCGAGGACGTGGAACCGGGCCAGCCGCCCCCAGTCGAAGGACCGGTAGATGGTCAGGTCGGGGCCGGTGGGCGGCGGCATGCGGACCGGCATGTGCTCCCACCAGGCCTGGTAGGCGGCTGCCCGGCGGGCGGGGAACGCCGGCGCCTCGGCCGGGAACTGGGGGACGAGGCCGGCGTAGTTGTTCTCGACCTCGTGGTCGTCCCAGGTCACGATCCACGGGCAGGTGGCGTGGATGCCCTGGAGCGCGGGGTCGCCCTTGTAGAGCCCGTAACGGTTCCGGTAGTCGTCGAGCGTCACGATCTCCGGCCCGTTGTGGGGCCGGACGATGGTCGGCCCGGTGCCGGCCCCGCCCTCGTAGATGTAGTCGCCCAGGTGGAGGACCAGGTCGGGGTCCTCGGCCGGGGCGTGGGCCCACAGCGGCCAGAAGCCGGACTGCCAGTTCTGGCAGCTGCCGAACAGGAACCGCAGGCGGTCGGCGTCCCGGGTCCGGAGCGGGGCGGTGCGCGTCCGCCCGACCGGGCTGACCTGGTCGCCGACGATGAACCGGTAGTGGTACCAGGAGGCCGGCTCGAGCCGCCGGACGTCGACGTGGACCGCGTGGCCGAAGCGGGCCTCGGCGACGGCGTCGCCCCGGCGGACCACCCGCCGGAACGCGTCGTCGGTGGCCACCTCCCAGCGCACCGGCACGTCCACGGGCGGCATGCCCCCGCCGGCGGTCGGCGCGGGCGCCAGCCGGGTCCACAACACGACGGCCCGGGGCAGCGGGTCGCCGGACGCCACCCCGAGGGCGAACAGGCCGGGTGGCAGGTCGGCGGGCGGCTGCTGCGGCCGGGCCCCGGCTTCGCTCTGCAGCTGGCCCCACCCGGCCAGCGGCAGGGTCGCCCCCGCCGCCAGCGCACCCGTCAGGAACGTCCGCCGCGTCGTCCGCATCGTGATCTCCCCCCGGTGCCCGGACCTTCCGGCCCGGGCACCTTACGCCGCCAGGGGTCAGATCGTCGGCCCGAACACCTGGGTCACCACCTGCAGGGTGTCGCTCGTGAGATACGTGACGAACAGGTGCCCCGCGGCCACGATCATCGAGCCAGGTGACCCCGCCACCGCGACCGTCGCCAGCGGCGGGCAGGGGCCCAGAGCTCCGCAGCCGGCTGCGGGGAACGCGGTCACCGTGGCATCCTCCGCGCCCGCGTAGAGCACCCCGCCGGCGACGACCAGGTTGGCCGCTGCGGCCGCCGGCAGGTCGGCCGTCCACTTCGGGGTGCAGTCAGGCTGACCGCAGCCGTCCAGTGGGAAGGCCTGGACCGCTTGACCGCCGGACGCGTACAGCAGGCCGTCGGCGACGGCGAGGGACTGGCCCCGCGCCGGGAGCGTCGCGTGCCACTCGACCGTGCCGTCGGCCGCGTCGAAGCTGGTGAGCCGGTTGTCCACGGACAGCGCGAACACGTGGCCGTTGGCGGCCGTCACGGCCGTCACGAAGCTCCCCAGCTCCGCCGTCCAGGTCGGACGGCAGTCCGGTCCACCGCAGCCGGCGACGGGGTAGCTCTGGAGGGTCTGGAGGCCAACGTCGACGAGCCGGCCGCCGTCGATGACGGATGCCACCCCGTACCGCGTGTTGGTGGCGCCCCACAGGCGCTTCGACGTCGGCAGCCCGCCCGGGTCCGGCGCCGGCGTGTCAGCCGTGGCGGACACGACCTCGAGCCGGCGGTCGAAGGTCTCGTAGGCCACGATCCCCGCGCCCGAGACCGCGTCGATGTTGTCCGGGCCGGGCGCGGGCGGAGTGGACAGGACGCCCACCAGCTTGCCGGTCTCGCGGTCCCAGCGCATGCCGGCGTGCTCGACCGCGGGTTCGCCGGCCTCGTCCGTGTAGAAGTGTGCGTAGAGCACGGCGATCTCGCCGCCGCCGGCGCCGGTCACGAACGGGCCCACCTGCACCGAGAACGAGCCGCGCGGCTCGGTGCCCGGCAGGGGGCTGGTCCACTCCTTGTTCCCGGACTTCACGGCCAGGGCCCTCAGCTCGCCGTCGATCACGACGTAGGCCGTGTCGTCCCAGACCGCGGTCACGGTCTCGGGCGTCGACCACATCTCGCTCAGCGTGGCGACGTTGGACGCCGTCAGCGTTGACTCGAGGGGGTTGGCGTTGTGGCGGGCCGCGTTGGCGCCCCACTGCCCCCAACACCCGGCCAGGCTGAGCACGGTCAGCACCGCCAGGCACGCGCGTAGCCATCTCATGGTCTTTCCTCCAAGGTTCCGCCGTCGCCCGCCGCAGTGGTGACGCGTGGAGGAGCCGGAGGGTTTACACAGATGTCGCCGGCGAACGCGGGCCGAGCGTGCCCTGGGCCGCTAGCGTGTCGCTCGGCGGGCGGGAGTTGCGTGCGCGCGCGGAGTTTTCCTTGTGGATGGGGCGCGCTAGCATATTCAGTCGGCTCTCGGCGCACTTTGTTGTTCCGACCGCGTCCTGTCCGAGTCGGAGAACGGTGCCCGGTCGAGCTGACGCCCTACGACCCCCGCCGGGGGTCGCATCACCTATCACCACAAGTGACGGAAACGTTATGAAGGTTCGCCCCAGCGTCAAGAGAATCTGTGAGAAGTGCAAGGTGATCCGCCGCCACGGGCGCGTGCAGGTCATCTGCCCCAACCCGCGCCACAAGCAGCGTCAGGGCTAGAGGAAAAGAGCTACATGGCACGCATCGCCGGCGTCGACATCCCCCGCGAGAAGCGGCTCGAGATCTCGCTCACGTACATCTACGGCATCGGGCGCACCCGCAGCCTGGAGATCTGCAGCGCGCTCGACATCAGCCCCGACACCCGGGTCCGCGACCTGACCGACGACGAGGTCGCGCGCATCCGCAACCACATCGAGGCCACGTTCAAGGTCGAAGGCGACCTGCGGCGCGAGGTCGCCCAGGACATCAAGCGCAAGATGGAGATCGGCTGCTGGCAGGGCCTGCGCCACCGGCGCGGCCTGCCCGTGCGCGGCCAGCGCACCCAGACCAACGCCCGCACCCGCAAGGGCCCGAAGAAGACCGTCGCCGGCAAGAAGAAGGCAAGGAAGTAACCCGTAGATGGCCAAGCCCAAGTCCGCCGGTGGCCGCAGGCCCCGCCGTCGCGAGCGCAAGAACGTCGGCTACGGCGTGGCGCACATCAAGAGCAGCTTCAACAACACGATCATCAGCTTCACCGACCAGGACGGCAACGTGCTGTCGTGGGCCTCGGCCGGCAACGTCGGCTTCAAAGGCTCCCGCAAGTCCACCCCGTTCGCCGCGCAGATGGCCGCCGAGGCCGCGGCCCGCCGGGCGATGGAGCACGGCGTCCGCAAGGTCGACGTCCAGGTGAAGGGCCCCGGCTCGGGCCGCGAGACCGCCATCCGCTCGATCCAGAACACGGGCATCGAGGTCACCGGCATCAAAGACGTGACCCCCGTCCCCCACAACGGCTGCCGCCCGCCGAAGCGGCGGCGTGTCTGAGGTAACCACGCATGTCCCGCTACACCGGACCCAAGGCCCGCGTCTCCCGCCGCCTCGGCACCAACATCTGGGGAACCTCGGGTGAGAACCGCGCCCTCGACCGCCGCCCCTACCCGCCCGGCGAGCACGGCCGCAACCGTCGCCGCAACACCTCCGAGTACCTCGAGCAGCTCCAGGAGAAGCAGAAGGCCCGCTTCACCTACGGCCTGAACGAGCGGCAGTTCCGCAACCTCTACGAGGAGGCGAGCCGCAAGCGGGGCGTCACCGGCGAGATCATGCTCCAGCTCCTGGAGCGCCGGCTCGACAACATCGTCTACCGGGCCGGCTGGGCCTCCACCCGCCCCCAGGCGCGCCAGTTCGTCAACCACGGCCACGTCGAGGTCAACGGCCGCCGCGTCGACATCCCCAGCTACCGGGTGCGCAAGGGCGACGTCATCAGCCTCCGGGGCAGGGCCCGCCAGATGATCCAGATCCAGTGGAACCGCGACGTGCTGGCCCGCACCCCACCCCCGTGGCTCGACTCCGAGAACGAAGGCCTCTCGGTGAAGGTGCGCGAGTACCCGCTGCGCGAGCACATCGACGTGCCCGTGCGCGAGCAGCTCATCGTCGAGCTCTACAGCAAGTAACCCCGCCCACCCCCACACGTTCGTTCAGCTACTTCAGGAGCCACCTGATGCTCGTCATGCAGCGCCCGACGGTCGAGCCGATCACGGAGGAGGAGGGCAACCGCCAGCGGTTCGCCATCGGCCCCCTCGACCCCGGCTTCGGTCACACCCTCGGCAACTCGCTGCGGCGCACCCTTCTGTCGTCCATCCCCGGCGCGGCCATCACGCAGGTGCGGTTCGACGACGCGCTGCACGAGTTCGACACCATCCCCGGGGTGGTCGAGGACGTCACCGACATCATCCTCAACCTCAAGGACATCGTGCTCGTCAGCCACAGCGACGAGCCGGTCACCCTGCGCCTCGACGTGCGCGGCCCGGCCGACATCACCGCGCGGGACATCCAGCTCACGTCGGACATCGAGATCCTCAACACCGACCTCCACCTGGCCACGCTCAACAAGTCCGGCCGCATCGCCGTCGACATCACCGTGTCGAAGGGCCGGGGCTACCGCTCGGCCGACGCCAACAAGACCTCCGAGACCATCGGCGTGATCCCGGTCGATTCGATCTTCTCGCCGGTGCGGCGGGTGTCGTTCGACGTCGAGCCGACCCGGGTCGAGCAGTCGACCGAGTACGACCGCCTCGTCATCGACATCGAGTCCGACGGCTCCATCACGCCCCGCGACGCCCTGGCCTCGGCCGGCGACACGCTGCGGTCGCTGGTGGCGCTGGTGGCCGACATGAGCGAGGAGCCGCAGGGCCTCGAGCTCGGCGAGCTGGCCGTGACCAGCGCCGGGTCCCCCGACCTGGACCTGCCGATCGAGGACCTCGACCTCTCGGAGCGGCCCCGCAACTGCCTCAAGCGGGCCCAGGTGAACTCCGTGGGCGAGCTGGTGCAGAAGACCGAGGACGACCTGCTGGCGATCACCAACTTCGGGCAGAAGTCACTCGACGAGGTCATCGCCAAGCTCGACGAGCGCGGGCTGTCGCTGCGCACCAAGGACTGATCACGCCATGCCTGCCACCCCCAAGAAGGGCCGCCGCTTCGGCGGCAACGCCGCCCACCAGCGGCTGATGATGGCCAACCTGGCCGCCAGCCTGTTCGCGGCCGAGGGCATCGTCACCACCGAGGCCAAGGCCAAGGCGCTGCGCCCCGTGGCCGAGAAGCTCATCACCAAGGCCCGCCGGGCCGACGCCGATCCGGACGTGAAGCTGCACCAGATCCGCCAGGTCGTCGCCTACCTCGGCGACCGGGAGATGACCCACAAGCTGTTCACCGAGATCGGGCCCCGGTATGCCGACCGCAACGGCGGCTACACCCGCATCCTCAAGCTCGGCCCGCGCCAGGGCGACAACGCGCCCATGGCGCGCATCGAGCTCGTCTGATCGCGGCGGCGACCGCCTCCGGGCGTGACGCTGTTCGACGACACCGCCGAGACGCCAGCGGCCCCTGCGGGGCCGCTGGTGCGCGTTCGGATGACGGTCGCCTACGACGGCACGGGGTTCCACGGCTTCGCCCCCAACCCCGGGGTCCCGACCGTGGGCGGCACGCTGCGGGATGCGCTCGAGAAGGTGCTGCGGGCGCCGGTCGAGCTGACCTGTGCGGGCCGCACCGACACCGGCGTGCACGCGTGGGGGCAGGTGGTCAGCTTCGACGCCCCGCCCGAGCGGTTCGACCCGCCGAGCCTCCAGCGGGCGGTGAACCGGCTGTGCGGTCCCGCGGTGGTGGTGCGGGAGGTCGGGTCGGCGGCCGAGGACTTCGACGCTCGCCGGTCGGCCATCGGGCGCACGTACCGGTACACGATCGTCAACCGCCCGGTGCCCGATCCGTTCCTGGCCGGCACCGCATGGCACGTCGACGAGCCGCTGGACCTCGACCTGCTGCGCCTGGGCTGCGACCCGCTGGTCGGCGAGCACGACTTCTCCGCCTTCTGCCGGCGGCCGAAGCTGCGGGACGGCACCGAGGTGTCGCTGGTCCGCAACGTGCGCCGGGCCGGCTGGACCGACCTGGGCGAGGGCGTCCTGCGGTTCGAGATCGAGGCCAACGCCTTCTGCCACCAGATGATCCGCAGCGTGGTCGGCACGCTGGTGGATGTGGGGGCGGGCCGGAGCCACGCGGGCGAGCTCCTCGGCGTGCTGGCCGGGCGGGACCGGGCCGCGGCGTCGCGGCTGGCGCCGCCGCAGGGCCTGTGCCTGTGGACGGTCAGGTACCCCGACGCACCCTGACCAGCACGGCGATCACACCACGCGGGTGAGGGCGGGCGCCGGGGCGGCTCGTAACGTCCCCCCATGCGTTCAGCCCGTCGTGCCCGCCTGGCCGCTCTGGCGGCCGGCGTCGCCTGCGCCCTGCTCCTGGCCCTCGACGGCCCGGCCGCGGCCCAGGAGACCACCACCACCGAGGAGACCCCGACCACCGAGGCGCCGCCCACCACGGCCCCGCCGACGACCGCCCGACCGACCACCACCGCCGAGCGCCCGACGACCACCGAGACCCCGGCCACCACCACGACGACCGAGGCCGAGGCCGACGACGAGGGCTCCGACGTGGACTGGGGCCTGATCGCGCTGATCGGGGGCATCGCGCTCGCGGTCATCGCCCTGATCGCGCTCATCGCGTCGGCGGTCAGCCGCCGCAACAAGGCGCAGGGCACGCTCAACCGCCGTATCGCCCACCTGATCGGCGGCGCGGAGTGGGTCCACGACCAGGCGTCGCTCGACCTGGCCGGCGGCACCTACACGCCCGACCGCCTGCGGGCGGCGTGGGAGGACACCCGCCGCCGCATCAACGACCTCGCGGTCGAGGCCAACACCATCGCCGCCGATGCCCACGACGAGCGGCTCCGCAACGAGCTCGGCTACCTGGGGCACAGCCTCGGCCTGCTGGGCGGCGCCCTCGACACGAGCGTCGGCCTCCGCCTCCAGGAGGGCGGCCAGGACCCCGGTAGGGCGATGGCCTCCTCCGAGGCGGTCGACGTGGTCAACCAGCGTCGCCACGAGCTGCGAGCGGCCATCGCCCCCCTCGCGGCCCGCGTCTGACCGCGGGCCGGGGTCCTAGGTCGGGTCCGAGGCGAGGCCGTCGCGGACGGCCCAGGCCGCGACCTCGGTGCGGGAGGACATGCCCAGCTTGGACAGGATGTTCGAGACGTGGACCGCGGCGGTGCGGGGGGAGATGTAGAGGCGCTCCGCCAGCTGGCTGTTGGACAGGCCCTCGGCCAGCAGGCGGGCGACCTCGCGCTCACGGGGAGTGAGGGCGTCGGGGCCGCTCGGGGTGGGGCCCAGGCCGAGGCGGCGCTGGACCGCCACCAGCTCGTCGACCCGCCAGCCCCGCCATCGGGCGAGGAACGGGGCTGCCGCCTCCGCGTGGGCGCGAGCGTCGTCGAGGCGGCCCTCGGCGATGAGCGTGCGAGCCGCGCCGACGTGGGCGGTGCCGCGGTGACCGGCCATGACCTCGGGCGCCAGTCCCAGCGACCCGGCGGCCGCCTCCCACAGCACGACCGCGTCGGGGTTGCGGCCCTCGGCCTCGGCCAGCTGGGCGTCGAGCAGGCGGCGCCAAGGATGGTCCGCCGGCAGGCGGTGCCCGACGTAGCTGCCCGCGAGGTCGGTCACCGGGCGGACCTCCTCCGGGGCCAGCCCCGCCACCAGGGCCGCCCTGAGCAGGTCGTGGAGCTGGGCCGGGTCGGCCACACCGATCGACTCGACCGCCTTGCGGTACACCGCCAGGCGCCGGCGGGCTTCGACCGGGTCGCCCCGCCGGCACGCCAGATGGAACTCCAGGCCGGTCACCCCGGGCGCCGTGCGCTCGATCATCGGGTAGGCGTGCTCGGCGAAGCGGGCCGCGTCGTCGATGTCGCCCGCCTCCAGCGCCAGCCCCGCCCGGAACACCGCCAGCCAGCGCCGCTCGGTCCAGGGGGCGTGCGCTGACGAATAGGCCTTCCAGCCCTCGTCGAGGTGGGCGATGGCGCCGTCGAGGTCGCCCTCCACCGACGCCAGCTGAGCCTGCGCCACCGGCTCGTCGACCCGGGCCAGCATCTCGAACCCCGCCGCCTCGGCCGCCCGGTGCATGCGGTCGATCAGCCGGCGGACCTCCTCGAGGTTGCTCCACTGCCGGGCGTGCCAGATCAGGTTGTTGAGCGCCCGGGCGGCCAGGACGTAGTCGCCGGAGCGCTCGGCCTCGGCGGCCGCCGCCTCCAGCAGGTCGCGGCCCTCGCCCATGGCGTCGAGGTCGAGCATGAGCGCCGAGCCCTTCTCGACCATGGCCGCCAGCTTCACGTCGGCCAGGTCGTGCGCCTCGGCCAGCGCCCGGGCCTTGTCGGCCCACTCGTAGGTCGCCTCCACCTGGTCGCGCAGCATGTACGACTGCGCCACCGCGGCCATGGCCCGGGCCCGCTGCTCGTCGTCGGGCAGCCGGTCGATGGCCCCGACCAGCTCGTCGGTGAGCGCCGCCATGTCGGCCATGGCGCCGGCCTCGCGGGCGATGCGGATGCGGACGCTGAGCGCCGCCGCGGTCTCGCTGATGTCGTCGCGGTCGCGGGCGAGGCGCAGCCAGCGGTCGCCGTAGGCCGAAGCGTCGTCGAGCAGGCCGGTGAGCCAGCACGCCTGGGCCGCCACCGACAGCAGCTCGAGGTCGTCCTCGGCCTCGGTCAGGCCGATCTCGGCCAGGTGGCGAGCCTGGTAGGTCGACCCGAGCCGCAGCGACTCGCGGGCCCCGGCCCGGGCCTCGGCCACCATGTCGTCGTAGCGGCCGGCGCCCTGGGCGTGCTTGGCCAGCGCCAGCCGGTCGTTGCTGCCCGACGCCCGCAGCGCGTCGAGCGCGGCGGCGTGCAGCCGGCGCTGCTCGCGCCCCAGCAGCGAGCCCTCGATCGCCTCCCGGGCGATGTCGTGGTGGAAGCTGAACACGTCGGGCTCGGTCTCGACCAGCAGCCCGCTGTTGACGGCGCCCCGCAGCAGGTCGATCAGCTCGTCCTCGGACGTGCCGGTCACGTTGGCCAGCACGTCGAAGCTCACCCGGCGGCCCAGCACGGCCGCCGTGGTCACGATGTTGCGCACGTCGGGGTCGAGGTCCTCGACCTGGGTGCGGACCAGCTCGGCCACCGTCCAGGGCAGCGGCATTGTCTCGAGGTCCGCGGCGGCGCCCGTGCCGGCGCTGGCCACCAGCTCCTCCAGGAAGAACGGGTTCCCTCCGGTGCGGGCGTGAAGCGCCTCGACGACCCGGTACGACGGCACGTCGCCGAACACCGCCGTGAGGAACGCCCCGACGTCGGCCGGGCTGAGCCGCGCCAGCTGGACGTTCGTGACCGAGTGCCGGCGCTCGAGCCGGGGCAGCAGCTCGGCCGCCGGGTGGCGGCGGGACAGCCCGTCGGGCCGGTACGTGCCCACCACCAGCAGCCGGCCGCCACCGGGCTCGGCCAGCTGCTCGAAGATTGTCACGCTCTCGAGGTCGGCCCAGTGCAGGTCCTCGAACACGACCAGGCCGGTCGCGCCCGCGGTCAGCTGCCGCACAAGCTCGACGCCCGAGCGGGTGCGCTCCTCCGCCGTGCGCCCGGCGTCGCCGATGGCCTCGACCAGTCCGCCGTGGTCGTCGCCGGTGACCTTGCCCAGCGCGTCGAGGAACAGCTCCATCGGCCGGCTCTCGCCGCCCGGGTCTGCCTGGCCGGCCATGATCACGGTGCCCGCGGGGACGTTGGCCACCAGCTCCTTCACGAGCCGGGTCTTGCCGATGCCCGCCTCGCCGGCGATCAGGGCGACCGCAGGGTCGGGCCGCGCACCCACGAGGCGCGTCAACCGCTGCAGCTCGGCCCCTCGACCGACCATGACGGGTGAGAGCCCCGTGCGTCCCACGAGCATGGACCGAGCGTACGGTGCCGCCGTGACACCGCCGCCCACAGTTATGCGGCGGGCTTGTGCGACCGGTCGACGGCCTCGGGCGCCGCCGCGCGGGTCCGGAGGTCGATGACCCGCGGCGGCGACGCCCCGCTGGGGGCGGAGGGCCGTCGCCCGGCCCGGCGTACGGCGCGGACCAGGAGATGGGTGGCGGCCTCTCGCTGCAGGTGGTGGCGGCGCTCGTCCGCCAGGGCGCTGGTGAAATCGTGGTGGGTGAACATGTGTCGATCGTGCGCTCCTGAGGTGGGCCCCCGCATCGGACGGCCTACGCATTCGCGCGACGCACCGGTGACTACGTATGACTAGTCACCGCGAAACCCCTGCTAGAGCTCGTCGTGGGACTGCATCCGCTGGAACACGACCCAGCCCGGCAGCACCGGCAGCCAGAACGTGAGCAGCCTGAACGTCAGCACCGCCGCGATCGCCCGACCGTCCGGCATCCCGTAGCCGGTGAGCAGGCTGACCAGGGCGGCCTCCAGCGCCCCGAGGCCGCCCGGCGTGGGGGCCACGGACCCCACCGCCGCCGCCACCAGGTACGCGGTCCCGATCTGCGGCAGGCTCAGCCCGCCGTCGAAGGCGGTGATCGTCGCCGCCAGCGCCGCGATGTACGACATGGTCACGCCGACCGACCCGCCCACGAGCGCCAGCACCCGCCACGGGTCCGTCACCACGTCGGCGAGGGACCCGACCGCCGTGCGGACCTGGGCCACGAGCGGCGGGACCACCTTGCGCCGCACGGAGGGCACCACGGCGATCACGATCCCGCTCGCCGCCAGCGCGATGGCCACCACCAGCAGGACGATGGTGGCGTCGGGGAGCGAGAAGTCGCCCACGCCCCGGCGCCCGGTCCAGGCCACGAACGCGGCCAGCAGCAGAAGGTGGACCACGAACCCGGCGACTGCGTTGAGCCCCACGGCGGTGGCCGCCACCGTTGGCGGGGTGCCGGCCCGCTGGAGGAACCGCACGCCGACGGCCAGCGCGCCGGTGTTGGCCGGGGCGATGCGGCTGGCGAACGACGACGCCACCTGCATCCGCAGCGTCGCCCAGAACGGCACCCGCTGGGGCACCGAGCCGATCATCGCCACGGCTGCGAACACGTAGGTGGCGCACGACGCGATGAACGCGGGGACCAGCCACCCGAGCTCGGCCCGGGACGCGGCGTCCGCCGTCCGCTGGACGTCCGCGAGCTGGGGCAGCAGCACGTAGAACGCCACGGCGAAGGCGACGATCGACACCAGCGTCCGGGGCCGGATCCGCTCCAGCCGGGCCAGCGCGGCCTCGGCCGCGCCGGTGACCTCGCGGATCCGGTCCCGCAGCGCGGCCAGCAGGTCCTTGTGGTGTCGCAGGGCGCGCCGGGTCGACCCGGGAAGGGCCAAGGGTTGGAGGTAGGGCAGCGCCGCGGCCACCGGCTCGTCGCCCATCGCCTCCACGGCGGCGCCGACCGCGGCCACGACACCGGTGGCCACGGCCATCGCCACCAGCATCTGCGCGGTGTCCCGGGCAAGGTCGTCGGGCGACGCCGCCACGCGGGCGCCGTCGAAGTCCTCGACCACGGCCTTGCCGTCGGCCGTGATCGAGAACTGCCCGAGGCCCAGCACCTGGTGGGCGATCCCCGCCCGGTGGAGGTGGGCGACCTGCCGCCAGGCGTCCACCAGGCCGCCGCCCGACACCAGCTCGTCGGGCGTCAGCCGCGCCGCCGTGGTGCCGGGCACGACCTCCGACAGCAGCCCGACGGAGCCCTGGGGCGACGCCACCACGCTGCGCACCTCGCTGACGCGGGCGCCGCCCGCCCGGGCCAGCGACTGGGCCAGCGCCTCGTGCTCGACACGGCGCTGGACCGAGCCGAACGGGCGGTCCGACTCGTCGGTGCGCAGCCGGACGTAGCGCCACAGGCGAGCCAGCAGGTCGGCCGAGCGGTCCCGGGGCGTCCGGACCGTGAGGTGCAGGCGCTCGCCGTCCGCCATCGTCACGTCGTAGGCCAATGGCTCGGCGTGGTCCTCCTGGACGATCCGCACCACCCGCCCGACCCGGCCGACCATGCCCACCAGCTCGGGCGCGGAGGGGTCGTCGGTGGGGGTGCCGATGGCGACCAGGGCGGCGCTGCCCACCACCAGACCCACCGCCAAGGCGAGGAAAACGTCGAACGCCGGCTCGCTGGACGACACCATCCGCAGCACGACCAGGGCGGTGATCCCGCCCCACAGCGCGCGGCGCCACGAGCGGGTCAGCCAGGGCGAGCCGATGACGACCATCGCCACCACCGAGGCGATGAGGGGCGACGTGGCGAAGCCCGGATCGGTCAGCTCGAGCTCGCCGCCGGTGTCCTGCCGGACCCGGTCGACCAGGCCCCGGTCGACGAGCAGCCGGTCGAGCAGCAGCACCGTCAGGGCCGCCAGCTGACTGCCGACCAGCAGGGCCAGCGCCCTCCGGTAGCGCCGCCGGGCGAACAGCACGACGATGGCCAGGACCGGCACGGCAGCGGCCAGCACGAACACGATCGCGGTGAAGATCTCGGTCAGCAGGTCGGGGATGCGGTCGTAGGCCTCGACGACGTCGGCCTCGGCCCCGCCCACCGTGTTGCGGGCCACGGTCGCGGCCACCAGGCCGAGGCCGAGGAGCACCAACCCCAGCAGCAGGCGCAGCACGTCCGCGGGTGACCGCTCACGGGTCGCGGCCCGCAGGACCACCTCGGGGCTCCGCCCATCCGGCTCGGCGGCGGGCTCGGGGAGGGGAAGGACCGTCAGCGGTCGTGGACGGGGTCGATGGTGCCGAACGCGAGCGATGCCACCAGTCCGGACAGGATGCCGATGCCCGCGCCGCCCACCACGTCGAGCGGCAGGTGGGCGCCGTAGTACATGCGGGCGAAGCCGACGAGGCAGGCGAGGGAGAACGGCACCAGCCGCCACCGGCCGGGCAGGAGCGGCGTCACCACGGTGGCCACCGCGAAGGCGATGGCCGTGTGGCCGGACACGTAGCCGTGGCCGTGGAGCCCCGTTTCCCGCACGTGCACGTCGTCGAGCAGCTCGGCGGGCCGTCCCCGCTCGATGAGCGCCTTGACCACCTTGGCGCCGACCCAGGCGAGCAGCACCGCCGCCGTCGTCGCCAACGCCGGCCGCCAGCGGCGGGTCAGGGCGTAGACGCCGAACCCGCTCACCGCCGCCATCCAGAAGTTGCCCAGCTGCATCACCGGCCAGATGGGCCACCGCAGCCAGTCGGGTAGGTCGTTGATCGCGCCGAACAGGTCGACCTCCCAGCCGGGCGCCCGCTCCGTGGTGGCGTCGGTCAGCACGAGCCAGCTGAGGGCGACGAGCGCGACGCCGGTCGCCAGCTCCGTGGCGTGGCGGCCCCAGGGCCTGGCCCCGGCCAGCCCGCCGCGCTGGGTGGAGGCCCGCATGGTCAGCCGGCGGGCGCCGGCCCGCCGGCGGCGGCCAGCGGGTCGTCGTCGGCCGGCACCTCGAGCTCCGAGGCCGGCCGCACGACGTGGGAGTCGGGCGCGTGGGCGACGTCCGCGTCCTTGTGGTCGTAGTCGAGGATGTGCAGCACGGTCCGGATCGCCTCCAGGCGGGCGCGCCGCTTCTCGTTGGAGTTCACAACCGTCCAGGGCGCCTCGGGCGTGTCGGTGTAGAAGAACATGGCGTTGCGGGCCTCGGTGTAGTCGTGGAACTTGCCGAGGCTGGCCTCGTCGATCGGCGACAGCTTCCAGCGGCGCAGCGGATCGTCGCGGCGGGCGGCGAAGCGGCGCTCCTGCTCCTCCTCGGACACCGAGAACCACAGCTTGAACAGGTGGATGCCGCTGTTCACGAGCGAGCGCTCGAACGACGGCGCCTGCCGCATGAACTCCATGTACTCCCGCGGCGTGCAGAACCCCATGACCCGCTCGACGCCGGCCCGGTTGTACCAGGACCGGTCGAACAGCACGATCTCGCCCACGGTGGGCAGGTGGGTGACGTAGCGCTGGAAGTACCACTGGCCGCGCTCGGTCTCGTTGGGCTTGGTCAGCGCCACCACCCGCCCGCCCCGGGGGTTGAGGTTCTCGGTGAAGCGCTTGATCGCGCCGCCCTTGCCCGCCGCGTCCCGGCCCTCGAACAGGAGCACGATGCGCCGGCCCTGCTCCCGCACGCTGCGCTGGAGCTTGAGCAGCTCGATCTGGAGGCGGCGGAGCTCCCCCTCGTAGGCCTTGCCCTTGAGCTTGGACTCGTAGGGCGTGTGTTGCTCCATGTCGTTGATCGACCGGGGCACGTCCATGGGCCGCTCCGATTCCTGGGCGCGGGTGGTCACGTACGGTACTGATCCGCGGCCGGCACGCCCACGACCAGATTCAGGGCAGAGCCGATGGCGACGCCCAGGCCGGCGCCACAGATCACGTCGAGCGGGTTGTGGGCCCCGACGTACACCCGGCCGACCATGACGAGCGCCACCGCCGCCCAGGGCAGCACCTTCCAGCGGCCGGCCAGGTAGGGCGCGATCAGGCACGCCATCGCGGCCACCAGCACCGCGTGACCGGACACGAAGCTCTCACCGGCCGCGCTGACGTCGCCCCGCAGCTCGGCGCTCGAGCCGATCGACGCGCCCGGCCGCTCGCGGCTGACGATCTCCTTGACCACCCGTTCGAGCCCCAGCTTCAGCAGCGCGGCGAGGAACAGGCCCAGGGCCAACCGGTACTTGCGCAGGATCAGCGCCACCAGCGCCAGGATTGGGGCCACGAGGATGGCGCCGATCTGCTGGAACGGCCACAGCACCGGGTACAGGGCCTCGGGCAGGCCGTTGATGGCGTCGAAGGTGTCCCGCTCCCAGCCCGGCACGTGCCCGTCCTTGCCCACGATCGCCATGCCGGCCGCCAGCACGAGGAGTCCCGCCGCGCCGGCCACCGCGTCCGCCGGCCGCCGGACGTAGCTGGTCCGCGTCGTCGTCCCGACCTCGGTCATCCCGCACACTCCGTTCCCGCACCGCACAGCGCCAGGCCGCCGGTGACGTCGGCCACCCGCTCGACGAGGTCGGTGCGGGGCTCGAAGCCGAGCGCCTCCTCCACGTCGAAGATCAGCTCGGCGTCGGCGTCGTCCGCGAAGGCGAACTCGTAGGTCACGCAGCCCCCGTCGAACAGGTAGTAGCGCGTGGTCTTCAGCCCCGGGGGCAGCTGC
>Ga0075418_10002327_pt1 | contig 21708 bp, 11 predicted proteins | sample SoiMetdeltSBSDD2_FD_81776 | JGI IMG/M metagenome (GOLD analysis project Ga0075418, IMG submission 81776) | Bulk soil microbial communities from a Populus tree surrounding site in Tennessee, USA - Soil MetaG P. deltoides SBSDD2 | ecosystem: Environmental > Terrestrial > Soil > Tree plantation...
CGCCGCGATGGGCTCGGCTGGTCCCCTGCAGGCGCAGACCGGCGAAATCGCCGGCAACGTCGTCGACGCCGGGAGCGGCCAGGCGCTCCCCTTCGCGAGCGTCGGCGTGGTGGACACCACCCTTGGCGCCAACACCGGCAGCGACGGTCGCTACGTCATCCGGGGCCTGAGCCCCGGCACCTACAAGCTCCGTGCCTCCTTCATCGGTTACGACACGCAGGACCTGACCGTCTCGGTCGTGGCGCAGCAAACGGCGGTCGCGAGGTTTCGGCTGCGCAAGAAAGCGGCTGCCGGCGTCACGGAAAAGGTCTTGGTGACTGCCGAGAGGCCGCTGGTGGACGTGAGCGAGATCTCCAGCGTCCGCATGCAGAGCAAGGAAGACATCGCCAAGCTCTCCGTCGACGACCTCTCCGACGTGGTCGAAAAGCAGGTGGGTGTGGCCGGCGAGGACGAACAGCTGCACATCCGCGGGGGCCGCAGCGACGAGACCCTGTTCCGCATCGAGAACGTGGCGATGAAGAACGTCATCACCGGCTCCGCTGCCGGCGGGACGTTCAGCGCCAAGGCGATTCAGAGCTTGCAAGTGATCACGGGCGGCTACGAGGCGGAGTTCGGCCAGGCGATCAGCGGTGTGGTCAACGTGCAGCTCAAGGAAGGCGGCGACCGCTTCCGCACCAACGCCGAGTATCACGGCGGCAGCTTCGATACCGAGCGCATGTTCCTGCAGACCGAAGGTCCGCTGCTGACTGGCGATAACGGCTATCCGGTGCCCGGGAAGCTGTCGTTCCTGCTCGGCGTCGACGTCCTCGCCTCCGACACCTACCTCCCCAGCCTGCGCGAGGCCACCAACTTCACCAATACTCGCCGCACCTTGCGCTCACGTTCGTACGCCAGCTTCGCCGGCGTGCAATGGGAGTACGACGATTTCCTGCGCCCCCGCCAGGACAACAGCATGAACTTTTACACCAAGCTCACCTGGACGCTCAATCCGCGCCACAAGATCAACGGCACCTTCACCAAGTTCGTCGGCATCGACCATGGGTTCTTCCGCTATCGGGTCGGCGACGAAGGCGCCGACGCGGCGTCGGCGGACACGCGCTACAACTACGCCTTTCGCGACCAGATGGACCAGTTCCCCACCTTCACCGAAGTGACCACCTCGCAGGTGGTCAACTGGCGCTGGGCCATCGACGAAAAGGCGTTCTCGACCTTCTCGATGTCGCACTTCTACAACGATCAGGAAACGGCCGTGCAAGGCAAGCGCCCGTGGGAACCGGGCGAGGAGTACGTCGAGTGGCGTTCGACCGGTGCCGACACGTTCTTCGTCTCCGACGAAAACGGCGATTTCCCGCAGTACCGCAACCTCTTCGTCGATCGTTGGAGCACCGATGGCAGCTACAAGCTGCGCTGGCGCCAACACCAGGAGTTCAAGGCGGGCTTCGAGGCCAGCTATTACACGCTGCAGATGATTGACATCACCAACCCCGTGGAGGGCGAGGGCGGTCTGGGGAGTGTGCGCGATCTCTATCGCGTCAATCCCAACGATGGCGCCTTCTTCGCGCAAAACAGCTTCAGCTATCAGGGGTTCACTGGCCATGCCGGGCTGCGCGCCGACTATATCTTCCTCGGCGAAGCCGCCGACGACGCGGCGGCCAACAGCCCGACCGCCGGACCCGAATACGAGGCCGACACGCACTCGTTGTTCGGGTCGCGCTACAAGCTCTTCTGGAGCCCGCGCCTCGCCATCAACCACCCCATCACCGACCGCAACTCCATGCACTTCAACTTCGGCCACTTCGTGCAATGGCCGCGCTTCGTCTACTACTTCGCCAAGATCAGCTCGCGCTCGAGCGAGGCGTTCCCGATCGAAGGGAACCTGAACCTGGACCCGGAGCGCTCGGTGCAGTTCGAATTCGGCGTCAAGCATCAGTTCTCCGACGACGATGCCATCGACATCACGTTGTTCAACAAGGACACCTACGATTACCCGACTGCCACGCGCACTTTCGAGGCGACGCGCAACCGGCTCGTCTACGTCAACAGCGACTTCTCGCGCACGCGCGGCATCGAGCTGGTCTACCAGCATCGTGGCGAGAGGCGCCTGTCGGGGAACGTGAGCTACGAGTACCAGATCGCCACTGGCAAGCCCGCCGATCCCAATCGCATCAAACAAGTGGACCCCGAGGCGCTGGAGACCGGCGATGCGGAACCGGATCTCAACGAGGAGTTCATGCCTTGGAACCGCCCGCACCGGCTGCAGGGCAACTTGGATGTTCGCCTGCGCAAAGGTGACCGCCCGCGCATCTGGAAGCTGCAGCTCCCCGACCGCTGCGGCGCGAACTTCTACTACACGCTGCGCTCCGGCAGGCCCTACACCCCCACCGACACGCGCGGGCAGCAGATCGGCAAGACCAACTCGGAGAACGCGCCCTTCGAAAGTGTCTTCGACGTCAAGCTCGACAAGTACTGGGAGCTCAGGAACAACTCACGCATCGGCGTCCTGCTCGAGTTCCGCAATCTCTTCGACCAGCAGTCCTTGCGAGTGATCGACCCGAATACGGGCGAGGCACCACAGGTCGGGCAAGGCATCTATTCGGTTCTGAGCAGCAACGTGTCGGAAGAAGTCATCGCCGACCAGCTGTCCAACCCGGCGTTCTACAGCGAGGGAATCAACATTCGTTTCGGCCTGGAGTTGACATTCTGATGCGACGACGTCTTGCGAGCTCCCGTCGTTCCTCGGTGCAGGCGCCTGCCCTGGCGCTCGCCGGGGCTGGCGTGTTGCTGCTCGTGTCGCCGCTCGCAGCGCAGGAGCTCGGCGAGCAACGGGTGGCGACGTCGATGCTCACCTTCCTCAAGATCGGCGTCGGCGCGCGGGCCGAGGCCATGGGCCAGGCGTTCGTGTCGATCGCCGACGACGCGACGACGATGTTCTGGAACCCTGCCGGCCTGGCATTGCTGCCCAAGCCGCGTGTGCACGTGTCGCACACCGAGTGGCCGGCTGACATCGATTACGAGGCGATTTTCTTCACCCTGCCGGTGGCCGCGCTCGGCGGTGGCTTCGGCTTCGAGGTGGCCTCGCTGCGAACCACGCTCGACTACACGACCGAGCAAGAGCCCTTGCCCAATGGCCGCACCTTCGGCTTCTCCGATCTGGTTGTCGCTGCCGGGTTCGGGCGGCAGCTCTCGGACCGCTTCAGCTTCGGATTCAACGGCAAGTACGTGCGCGAAGACCTTGGGTCGGATGTCGGCGGCAGCACGGTGAATTCATGGGCGGTCGACGTGGGCACCGTGTTCACCCTGCCCTACCGCAGCTTCCGCATGAGCATGGCCTGGACGAACATCGGTCCCGATTTCCGGCCATCCGGTGGTTTCACGAGCACGCCACCGGGGGCGCCGCCGCAGAATGTCGAGTACCAGAGCTTTTCGCCGGCCAGCATTTTTTCCTTCGGTGCCGCCATCGAGCCGATGCAGTCGGATCACACGCGCCTGCTCACCTCCGTGCAGTTCGATCATCCCGCCGACACGCGCGAGCTGCTCAAGGCCGGCGCCGAGTTCTGGCTCGACGAGATCGTGGCGTTGCGCGCCGGATGGAACCCGCGCGCCTCGGCGATGCAGTTCTCCGCCGGCTTCGGCCTGCGCGGGTCTCTCGCGGGCAGCACGTTCCTCGTCGATTACGCCTACACGGACGGCAGCGACTTGGGCCGCGTCGATCGTCTGAGTCTGGAGGTCGAATTTTGACCGACGCGGGACGCGCAATGAACGATGACCGGCCGCGAGCCGGGTGCCGCAGCGCCGCCGCCCGGCGGACGAACGCTGCATGGTGGAAGCAGCTGGCACTCGCCGTTCCGCTTGCCGCGTGGATCGGGGCCGGGTGCACCAACCGCTTGCCTTTGCCCGACGAACCGGTGGCCGAGGGGACGGGGACCGGCGAGATCGCATACGTGGTGCAGTATCGCTGGCTGGACGTGCCGCGTTTCGGCGACATGGTGCTGACGGTCGGCATTCTCTTTGTCGTCGAGGACAGCACGCGTGTGCGTGCGTACATCTCTGACAAGGCCACACCCGTGGTGAACCAAGGGTTCAGCCTGCCCGACCCTGTCGTCGTTGGAGGCCAGACGCTCGGCAAGCCGGTCCAGCTGGCCGCCGGCGTCGACAAGACGCTGTGGGTGGCATTCCGTGAGCCGAGCAATCGTCTGGTGCAGTTCAAGCTCACCTCGCCCCCCACGGACACCGGGCTTTGGGTGGATGCATGGCAAGTCCAATCGATCGGGGGCATCGCCGCCGACGCCGACAGCGGCTTCGTCTATGTCTCGGACGAGAGAGGGAATCAGGTCGCGAAGTACGAGCCGACGAGCGCTGGTGGCAACCGCGTCGCATTGCTCGCCGTCCAGGGCAACGGCGATCTCACCGTGCGCGAGCCACGCGGTCTCTATTGTTACGGCGACTCTCTTTTGGTCGTGGATTCGGGCAAGAACTGGATCCAAGTGATCAGCGCGGACGTGGCGCACTCTGGTCGCGGCCAAGTGCTCGGTCCCATCGATGAACCGCTGGTGTTGCACGACCCGGTGGATGCCTGGGTCGACGCGTCGGGACGCTACTACGTGGCGGAGCAGGGCCGTGTGCTGCAGATCACGCCGCAAGGGCAGATCAAGGAAATCGTGACCGATCTCGACACGCAAGCGGCGGCGCTGCCGGCGGCCGTGGTGGCGAACACGACGCAAGTCTGGGTGGCGGATCCGCTCGGAATGCGCTGCACCATCTACCAGATCAACACCGTGAGCGAGGAGCTGCCGTGAGCGACCGCAATCAACGCGCCTTCGTGGCGCCCCGCACACGCGCCGGTCTCTGTCTGCTCTCGGTGCTCACCGTCGTGGTACTCGGGGAAAGGGTGTGGGCCGGTGCGCGGGAGCGACCCCGTATGGTCATCGAGAGCGAACGTCATGCCGCGCCGACGGTCGAGGCGCGCGCGGATTCGCTCAAGCTCGCCATCACGGACGTCGGCAACATCCGTCTGGTGACGTCGAACGCGGGAACGTTCGGGCGCGGCTTCGACTCACGCCAGAACCCGTCGATGGAGTGGCCGGCGCGCTCGGGCTTCGATCACCTGGTGCGCGGCGCGGTCTGGGTCGGGGCCTTGAGCGTCACCACGGGCGACACGCTGGTGACCACGGGCGGCCGCGACGCCTTCTACCTCGACGCCATCTTCCAACATTCCGAGTACACACCCGCGCGCGGCGTGCCGCCGCAGGAATTCTCGCGGTTGCGCACCAGCCCGTATTACCGCGCCGGCACGGTCTCCGACGAAAACCTCTACACCGTGATGGTGGATACGGTCGACGTGGCGAAGCTGGGCTTCGAAGAACGGCACACACCGATGAAGATCGCGGTGGTCCAGAACACCTATGGCTGGGGCTTCGACCCCGTGGACGATCTCGTCATCGTGGAGCTCAACGTCGTCAACGTCGGTGAAGGTGGACTGCAGGACATGTGGATCGGGATCTACAGCGAGATGGTCACCAACAACCGCAATTACTACCGCACGTGGCCGCCCGGCGGCGTCTGGTTCGATTTCCAGGATCCGGCGTGGGACGACAGCCTGCGCCTGCTGAGCAATCACCACGATCGCGGCGCCAACACCGGCGCGACCCAATGGGGCGGGATCAAGATCCTCGGCTCCGGCGGCTATGGTCCGTTCGGCCGCGGCCCCGATTCGATCTCCACCAAGCAGGTGACGCTGACGGCCTGGTCCTGGAGCCCGTCTCGCTTCTATACCTGGAGTGACGACTCGCTCTACACCTTCATGAGCCGCGGCCAGACAAATTGGCCCGAAGGCATCCCCGATCCCGACAATACCGAAGTCAACCCCACCACGATCGTGGCGGTCGGGCCGTTCCCACTGGTCGCGCCAGGGGACACGGTGCAGGTCGTGTACGCGTTCCTGGCTGGCGAGGACGAAGCCGATCTACGTCAGAACGCATTCTGGGCGCAGAAGGCGTACAACGACAAATATGCTCTGCCATCACCCCCCAGCTCTCCCATCGTGCAAGTCTCGCCGCGCCATCGTGAGGTCGTGTTGCGCTGGAGCGCGCACCCGGAAACGGAGGTCGATCCGGCGTCGAAGCTGATCGATTTCCAGGGCTATCGTGTCTATCTCAGCGAGACCGCGCTCGGGGCCGACTTCCGGATCGCCCACCAGTACGACGTGCGCGATGGCATCGGCTTCGATACGGGGCTGGAGGCCGTGCGGCGCCAGGAGCCCTTCATCACCGACAAAGGCGACTCGCTGTGGTACGAGGTCGTGTTGGGCGGCCTGCCGGACGGGTTCAAACGCTACGTCTCCGTCACGTCGTACGACTATCAAATTGCCGAGCCACAGACGCTCGAAGGCGGCGTTCTTTCCAACAGCATCTATTTCATTACCGGGCCCGATCAAGAGCAGGCACAGGCGAGCGGCCATCGGGTGAGTGTCTTCCCGAACCCCTACCGTGGCGAGTCTGACTACGACGTCCGCAACCCCGATGGCACCATCAATCCGCGCAAGCGCGTGCTGTGGTTCGTGAACCTGCCAGCGAAAGCAACGATCCGGATCTACACGCTGGCTGGGGACCGCGTGCGCGAGTACGACTTCGACGCGGCCACCTACGCCGGCACCGAGACCGCCGGCATCAGCCCGGATCGGAGCGATCTCGCCGTCGGGCGCAACCTGGTCATGAGCGGTGCCATGGCCGGGTTCGATCTGCTCAACGCCGATGGCCAGGAGATCGCGTCGGGGATGTACATCTTCTCGGTCGAGGATCTGAATACAGGCGAGACACAGCAAGGCAAGTTCATGGTGATCCGGTGAGGCGCCGAACACGAATGGGTGATCGCGCGTGCAGCGGTTCGCCGAGCCGTTGGCGCTCGGGTGCCATTGCCCGCAGGGGAGTGGGGATGGCGTTGCTCGCGGCCGCGGCGTGGCTCGGCAGTTGCGACGACACGATCAACCCGACGCCACCCAAGGAGACGAACCAGTCGCCGGAGACATTCCTCTACGTCGAGTCCGATAGCCTCGCGCCGCAGCTGTATCGCCTGAAACTCTCGTGGCTCGGGAGCGATGCGGATGGCCAGGTGGCGGCATACAGGCACCGCTGGACCTGTCCATCGGGGACGTTCAGTTGTCCTCTCGACACGGTCTGGAGCGAGACCCAGGCGCTGTCGCAAGTGTTCGTCCTGCCGGTTCCCGATGGCGAGGCGCGCTATGTCTTCTCCGTCGCGGCCGTGGACAACGAAGGCACCCCGGATGCCACCCCAGCCACCCAGACATTCGATCTACTGAACACTTCACCAGTGGTGGAATTCGAAGCGGGAACGTTGCCGCTGCAGTCGTTACCGGCGATCACGTTTTATTTCACGGCCGCCGACTCGGACACGACTGCGAAACAAGACGACGGGGACTCACCCGGTTACCTTTCCCACTTCGTCGTGTGGCTTGATGGCAGCGAATCCTCTCCTACGCTGGTTCCGAGCGCCGAGGGTGCGGTGACATTGCGGGAGGAGGATTTCGGCGATCGCTACGGACCGCGCACAATTTTCGCACAGGTGGTGGACGAGGGCGGCGCCGTGAGCCCGACGATTCAACACACCTGGGAAGTCCAGTCTGCTCCTGAGGATGGGATCCTTCTCGTCGACGATTGCCGCATGGGGGGGAACCTGGAGCGGGTTTCCGATAACTCCTGGCGCAACGTCCTCGACCGCAACGCGGCGGCGCGCACCCGCATCCTCGACATCGAGGCCTTGCCGCGTGTCAACAGGAACGATCTCGAGGCAAATCTCGCGCTCTTCGACCGCACGATCTGGTATACTGACGCGGACACGACGTCATCTGGGGCTTTGCAGCTCGCCAGCAGTGCTTTGCTCGCGCTGATCGACAGGAACGGCAAGCTGGTGATCAGCAGTGGGCTCGTGTTCGGCACGCGGAGCGCTTTCGGAGAGCTGGAACCGCTCTTCCGCGAGCGTTTTGGCATCGAGACTGTGTTCAGCGCGCCGGCGGGCGGCACGAACTTCGCCCTCAGCTTGCAGGACACGATCCAGGCAGCCGTCCACCCCGGCCTGACGTCGTTTCGGATGAGGAGCCTGGGGCTGCGCCCGATCATGGACTGCTTCCGTTCCGTCGCCAGCACGGCCACGCGCTTCCTCTATTTCTATCCGGAGTCGACCTTGGTGCGGGGTGGCTTCAGCAACCCGGAGCGCTACGACATCGGGGTGGCCAACATGGTCGCAGGCGGCGGGCAAACAGCATACATGAGCTTCCCGCTCGGTCTGCCCATGAACACAAACACGGGCGAGAACGAAACGGAGATCGAAGAGGTCCTGAAGCTGGTGGGAATTCTCCCGTGAGTGCTCCGGTGCATTCGCCACCCATGGATTTCAGGGCCCGTCGAGCCAAGACGAGAGCAACAGTTCAGGCGTTCAATGGGGGGAGAGACAGAATGAGAGCATTGATTCGGATCGGCACGCTGGCTGCTGCCATCCTCGTTCTAGGGTCGGCGACATCGCAGGCCGTCTACACGAATACCACGATCTACAACATTCGCCACGGGATGCATGCCATCAACGATTCGTTGCGGGTCAACAACGTCCGGGTCGTCGGGATCGACATCCGGCCCGGCACTTACGGTGTTTATGTCCAGGAGCAGGCGGGCGGGCCATTCAGCGGTCTACTCGCCTACAGGGGAGCCACTTTCCCCGCCTATGCCAACTCGGCGTCCCCGGTCACCCTCGGTGACATCATCGACGTCGAGGGTCGGTATGCAGAGTTCGCGAGCGGCGGCGGAAGTTTGACCGAGCTCGACCTCGCCATCTTGAACAGGGATAGCTCGGGGCCGGTGCCGGTGCCCACTGTCGTCAGTCCGTGCTCCCTGCACAGTGAAAGCGCGAACGCGGAGAGATGGGAAGGCCGGCTCGTCCGGGTCCAGAACGTGGTAGTCAGACGCTTGAACACCTTCAACAACTGGTTCCTGGATATGGCCGCTTGCGGCAACCTGGCGAATCCAGCCCATCGCGACAGCGTTCTTTGCGGCTACGAGAAGATGATCTCGGGTCAGGTGGTTCCCCAGGTCGGCGACACACTGGCCACGGTCACGGGTGTGGCCCAATGGGAGAACAGCCAGCGCTGCATCGCGCCTCGCAACAGCGACGACATCGTGTTCGCCTCGGCAGGCCCGGCGCCGGACGTCAACCTGGCGTATTCCTCGGCGGAGAACAAGATCAAGGTGCGCTTCAACGTGGCTTTGCAACTCGCGTCGGCCCAGAACGTCAACAACTACTCGCTCAGCACCTTCGAAAACATCTCGAGCGCCGTCTATGACAATGCGACGAAGATTGTGACCTTGACGACGAGCACGAACCTGGTGCCCGATCACACCGCACCTCACGTCCTCACGGTCGCCGGCATCCGCAACGCCAACAACCGGATCATGGAGGTGCCGGACACCATCACCTTCATCGGCGGCATCAGTCCCATCACGTTAATTCAGACGCCAGTGTCCGCGGCGAACGACTCGAGCCGCGTCAACAACCAGCAGGTGTCGTTCCGAGGCGTCGTCACAGCGGTGGGCGATGGCATCGAGTTCCCGGCCGGCACCGGGTTCTACGTCCAGCAGCGCAGCGCCACCCAGTTCGGCGGCATCTTCATTTTCGGTGCTCCATCCACGCCGGCGCGCAACGACAGCGTGTTCGTCAGCGGCCAGGTGAGCGAATTCGGTATCGGACCGGAAACCGAGATCGTGAGCGTCGACGAGGTGACCGTGCTCGGAGGTGCGTCAAAATCCTCGCCGACGTACAGCATTGAGGCACCTCCGATCCTTCCGATCCAAGTCACGGCGGCCGATCTCACCGGACCCAACAACGACCCCGTCGCCGAGAGGTACGAGGGGATGCTGATCAGGATGAACAACGTCCGCGTACTCACTCAAGGGGGAACGGGAAATCCCTTCGATGTGGCCGTGAACCTCAGTGGCCCAGATACCGTGCGGGTCGACGATATCGCCATCGAGGAATCGGCCTACACGCCGTGGCGCGGCGATCAGCTCGATGTCACTGGCGTGATTCGTTTCAGCGGCACCGTGCCCTATCGCCGGGTGCAGCCGCGCAACTGGAGCGAACCGCCCACGGGCGACATCCACGTCGACAGCAAGGCGAACACGTCCGACTCGCCCATCCCGGTGTATCGGACGCACCTCGCGCAGAACGAACCCAACCCATTCAACCCGCGCACGGCGATCTCCTACACCATCGCCAAGCCCGGGCATGTCAGCCTGCGCATCTTCAACTTGAACGGCCGTCTGGTGGCGACTTTGCTCGATCGCGAGGTCGCGGCGGGGCCGGGTTCGGCGATCTGGAATGGATTCGACAACAACGGCCGGCGCGCGCCGAGCGGTGTCTACGTCTACCGCTTGCTGAGCGCCGACGGTGATCTGTCGCGCAAGATGGTCTTGCTGAAGTGACGTCGTTGGAGCGAGCGCCGACGAGGCGCCCTGTTCCGACGCCGCGAGAGAGGGCCCGGCCGTGCACGCACGACGGCCGGGCCTTTTTTTGTGCCGAATTGACGCAGATCTCGTTTCGAGAGACACTCGGTGTGCCCGCCCGCCGAAGGAATGCCCATGGGAGCAAGGTTCGCAGGTTTGGCAATTCTCCTCTCGCTCCTGGCGCCAGGCGCGCGAGCGCGCAGCGGGTACTTGAATCCCGACTACTACCGTTGAAATGCCTCTGTCGTGACGGGGATGAGCCCGGCTCCGTCCGAGAGTCGGGGGCCGCCTCGTGTATCGTGAAGGCATGACTGCGCTGAAAACTACAGAGAACGTGGAGAGCCAGAACCTCCCATCTCCCCACCTCGAGTCGTACGCCCGATGAGCCGTGCCGCTGTATTCTTCGCCTTCGCGCTTTCCGGTGCGAGCGGCCTGATCTACGAGCTGGTATGGGTCCGGATGCTGAGCTTCGTCCTCGGCGGCACCACCTTCGCGATCGGTGTGGTGCTCGCGAGCTTCATGGCGGGGCTGGCCGCTGGCAGCCGGGCGCTGGGCCGGCGCGCCGATTCCACGCGAGACTCGTTGCGATTGTATGCGTTGCTCGAGCTGGGTGTGGCGGTCTGCGCGGTGCTCGTGCCCTGCTTGCTCTGGTTCGCCAAGCCGGCCTACGTGGCGGTCGCGGCCGCGCTTCCCGGCTCTGCGCTGGCGTTGCTCCGGCTCGTTCTCGCTCTCGTGCTGCTGCTGCCGCCGACTTTCTGCATGGGCGCGACCTTGCCGGTGCTTGGGCGTCTCGTGGTCGAACACGGCGCGGGTTTTGGGCGCGCCATCGGACTCCTCTACGGTGCGAATACCGCCGGTGCCATGATCGGAACGCTGGCCAGTGGCTTCGTCCTGGTTCCACGCTTGGGTCTCTTGGGCGCGACGGGAGTGGCAGTCGGCGGCAATCTGATCGCCGCTGGGGTGGCGCTCATCCTACGGCGGCGAAGGAGGGTCGACCTCGCGCGCGAGGTGCCGAAGCCGGAACCGAAACGGGCGCGGCCTGCATCGGGGCGTGCGACACCCGCGGCGGGGCGTGCGGCTCCTGCAGCGGCGATCGGCCCCACCCGGCTCATGATCGTGTTCGCCCTTTCGGGCTTCGCGGCGCTCGGGTTCGAGCTGTACTGGACGCGTGGTCTGCATCCATTCCTCGGCAACTCGACCTACGCATTCGCGACGATGCTCGCGGTCTTTCTATTCGGTCTCGCCGCCGGTGGATGGTTGGGCGGCCGGTTGGCGGATCGCGTGGCTTCTCCTGCTCGTCTGCTCGGCTGGGTGCAGATTGGCATCGGGCTCGGCGCCGCGGCCACCGTGCCGATGCTGTGGAACGGTTTGCCGCTCCTCGAGCAACAGCGCTTCTTCAGCGCCCCAGGTCTCGAATGGTCGAGTGTGCTGCTGCGGCGTTTCGTCGCCGCCTTCGCGGTCATGGCGCTGCCGACACTCTTCTGCGGCATGATGTTCCCGCTGGTGCAGCGCTGCGGCATCGCGACGCGCGAAACCGTCGGCGCCGGCATGGGCCGCTTCTACGCCGCCAACACCGTGGGCGCGATCGCAGGGTCGCTGGCTGCAGCGTGGCTGGTGTTGCCATGGCTCGGCACCCGCGGGGCGTTGCTCGCCACAGCGATTCTCTCGGGCGTCGTCGGTTTGTGGGCGCAGGCGTCGAACCCTGCGCGTACACGCATGGATGTCCGGCTCGGCGCATTGCTGATCGTGGCTCTCGTCGCATGCGCCCCGGTTCTGCACCGGTTGGCGCGCACCATCCCGAGCGACACACAGCAGCCGAGCGACACGGTGACGTTCGAACGCGAGGACGCCACCGCGGCCACGCGGATCTATCGCAAGCCCAACGGCGAGCTGCACCTGAGCGTGGATGGACGCCACATCGGGGGGACCGAACCCGGAACCCTGCGCAAGCAGAAGCTGCTGGCGCACTTGCCGGTGGCGCTCGTGCCGCGGGCGGAGAGCATCCTTGCCGTCGGTCTCGGCAGCGGTATCACGCTCGGCACCCTGGCGCTCTACCCGGAGGCGCGTGCGCTCACGGGCGTCGAAATCGTGCCCGGTGTCGTCGCGGCAGCCGAGGGTTTCGCGGCCGAGAACCACGCCGTCCTGCGCGATCCGCGTGTTTCCATCGTGCGCGGCGATGGCGTGCAGTTCCTGCTCACCACGCAGCAGCGCTTCGACATCATCAGCAGCGACTCGAAGCTCAACCCCGAGTTCGCGGGCAACGCCAGCATCCTGTCGCGGGAATACTACGAGCTCTGCCGCGACCATCTCACGCCGCACGGTGTCATGGTGCAATGGATCGCCGTGCACATCCCGCACAGCGCGGCGCGCATCGTCACACGCACCTTCGTCGACGTGTTCCCCTACGTGGAGTTGTTCTGGGGCGAACCGGGCGAGCTCTACATGGTGGGAAGCCTGGGGCCGATCGGCTTCGACTTCGATCTCTGGCAAAAGCGCCTCGAAGCGCCGGCCGTCCGTGCCGATCTCGAGCTCCTGCAGCTGGACGATCCGATCCTGCTCGCGACCAGCCGCATCGCCGGCCGGGAACGGCTGGCCGCCGATCTCGCGGATGCCGAGCCGAACACCTGGCTGCGCCCGACCTACGAGTTTCGTGTCGTGCGTGATTTCAGACTCAAGGCCGAGCAATACCACGAGAACGACAACCTGCGTTGGCTCGCGGCGTTGTGGTCCCCGGAGGACTTTGCCGTGCGTGGCGCGGCGGATGCGGCACGGCTGCAGCGTTTTCGTGCCTCGACGCAGGCGTTCCTGCTCGGACACGCTGCAGGGGGCGGAACCACGCGACTCGCCGCCGGCCGGGAAGCGTTCCAATCGGGGTTGGCGCAGAACCCGGAAGACGAGCGCCTGGCGCGCGTGCTGCAACGACTGGATGCGGAAAGGTCGCCGGGCTCCGCGTCGGCGGGGAATCGCGCCGACGCCTTGAACAGCGAGCCCAGGGATGCCGCTTCATGGTTGCAGCGCGGCTTGCGCCATCTCGATGCGCGCGAGCCCGAGGAGGCCTTGACCTGCTTCGACCGTGCCATCGCCCACGACGCGCACTCTGCCGAGGCACGATACGACCGCTTGCTGGCGCTGCAACAATTGGGTCGTGCCGTGGAGCTCCACCAAGCGAGCACGCAGTTCACGCGCGATTTTCCTCGTGACGCGCGCGGCTGGTCGTTCGTGGGTCAGATTCGCGCCGAGAACGCGGACCTGGCCGGGTCCCTGCAGGCACTGCAACATGCAGTCGACTTGGATCCGACCACCGCTTCGTTTCGCAACAACCTCGCGGTGACCTTGGTGCGTTCCGGTCGCTACGCCGACGCGGCCGAGGCCTTCGCCCGTGTGCACGATCTCGACCCGCTATTCCCGGAGGCCGCTTACTCGGCGGCTGCTTCCTACAGCCTCGCCGCCCGCCCGCGCGAGGCCGCGGCTTGGATGGAGGTCTGCATCGAGAAGCGGCTGTGCGATCCGGCGCGATTTCTGCACGAGGCGCACTTCGCCAACTTGCGGCAGTCGAGCGCTTGGCAGCAGGAACACGTCGAGAGCGCCGCGCAGGCCTGGAAGGCGCGATGAAAAGAGCTCGGCGTCGAGCAGCCTGGTGAACATCGATGGCGAGCTTCACGCGAAGTACTTGATGAGGATGACTTCGTTGCGCGCTTGGTTGTAGATCACCTCGTCGGCGTAGGCCTTGGCGATGACGAGGCCGAAGCCGCCGGCCCGCAGGCCTTTGGCCTCGCGGATCTCCGTGTGCACGAACGGGTCGCGCGAGTCGTGGCCGATCGCGGCATGCGCGAGATCTTGGAGTCGGAAGCCCTCGCCGGGGTCGGCGATGCGATACAGGAGCATGCGTTCGAAGCGAACGTAGGCGATGCGCACGGTGCGGCGCGGATCGAGCAGGCCGCCCCATTCGATCGCATTCGACAGCAGCTCGCGAAAGGCTTGCCCGACTTGATGGCGAACCTCCTCGGGCAGATCGGCACGCAAGTGTTCGAGGAACCCCTGAGCGCGCTCCGCCATGCCTTGATGACACGGGACAATCAGCTCGACCCAATCGGGCGCGGCGCAGACGACTTCGATCGACCCCGGCTCCGAGGGCGCGGACACCGCCTGGCGCACCGCCTCGATCAAAGCCGCTGGGTCGAAGGGTTTGGCGATGTAGTCGTAGGCCTGATGGCGCACGGCTTGCAGCAAGGTCTCGAGAGCATCGTCCGCCGTGAGCACCAGCACCTTGGGCGGAGAAGCAACCGTGCGCAGGCGGTCCAGCACTTCCAGTCCACCGACATTCGGCATCCAGATGTCGAGCAGCATCAAGGCGAACGTGTGGTGTTCGAGCTGAGCCAACGCCTCGGCGCCATCGGCGACGGCGGTCGGCTCGAAGCCGGCGGCTTGCAGGAGATGGCAGAGCACCTCGCGCAGGTGCGGGTCGTCTTCAGCGATCAGAATGCGTGTCATCGCTCGCATCGGCGTGCGGGTCGTCGGGCCCAGGCGGCGCGGCGTGCACGGCGGCTCCACGGTCGGGGGAACGATTCGGGATAGGCGCTGCCGGCAGCGTGAAGCAGAAAGTGCTGCCGCGGCCGGGAACGCTGTCGGCCCAGATCCGTCCTCCATGCTGACTGACGATGTTGCGGGCGATGAACAAACCGAGCCCTGTGCCGCCCTTTTCCCAGGCATCCGAAGGCTCGAGCTGGCGGAAGGGCTCGAACAGCGCATCGCGCTGCTCGTTGGAAAAGCCGCGACCCTGATCCCGAACCTCGAACAAGATCTCGGCGCCGCGTTGCAACGCCTGCACACGCACGGTGGTCCCCGAAGCCGAGAACTTGATGGCGTTGCCGATCAGGTTGGTGAGCGCCTGCTGCACGCGATCGGGATCGCAGCGCACCGTCAACGGTTCGGCGACGACCTCCAGCTGCACGCCGGCCTCAGTCGCGAGCGGCCGCATGGCATCGACGGTGCGGGTCAGCAGACTGGTGCCATCGCAGACCTGCATCACCAGGGTGAAGCGGCCGGCCTCCATGCGTTCGATGTCGAGGATGTCGCTGGTGAGACGCACCAAACGCTCGGTGTCCTGGTGCGCGATGGACAGCAACCGTTGGCCCTGGGTGTCGAGCGTGCCCATCTTGCCGGATTCGAGCAGGCTCAGCGCGCCACGCAAGGACGACAGCGGCGTTCGCAACTCGTGGCTCACCATGGAGATGAACCGCTCCTTCATGCGCTCAAGCGCCTTGCGCTCGCCGATGTCTCGCAAGAAAGCATAGAAGGTGTAGTTGTGCTCGCCCCAGCGCAAGGCGGTGATTGAAAGTTCGACCGGGATCTCGTGGCCGGAGCGATGCAGCGCCGGCATTTCCACGCGCTTGCTCATGATGGGGCCTTCGCCGGTGGCGACGTAGTGCTCCAAGCCACGCCAATGCGCGGCGCGATAGCGCGGTGGGATCAGCAGCACGGCCAGGTAGCTGCCGATGGCTTCCTTCCGCGTCCAGCCGAAGACCTCCTCGGCGCGCACGTTCCATTCGGTGATCACGCCCTCTGCATCCATGGCGACGAATGCGTCCGAGGCGCGGTCGATGATCAACCGGTGGCGCTCTTCGCCTTCGCGCAGCTTTTGTTCCGAGGCTTTGCTCGCGGTGATGTCGCGAGCGGCGGCGAAGATCAATTGATGTTCGAGCGAAGGGCTCGCGTTCCACAGCAGCCAGCGCCAGGAACCGTCCTTGCAGCGGTAACGGTTTTCGAAGGTGATGGTGACGGCGCCCGCAGCGATCTTCTCGGCCTCGGCGGCGGTGGCCGCACGGTCGTCAAGGTGGACGAAATCGATGTAGGGCCGGCTGATCAGCTCGGCAGCGGTCCAGCCAAGCGTCTTCTCCCAGGCCGGGTTGACGCGCTTGAACCGGCCGTCGAATCCGGCGATGCACAGCATGTCGAGGCTGAGCCGGAAGAGCGCTTCGAGATCTTCGCCGCCCGCTTGCGCCGGCGGCCGCGCTCCCGGAGGGGAATCCTTGGCGCCGCGCTTCGGATTCTTCCGTTGCGGAGACTCCATCGTTTTTCCCCGGCCAATCGCGATTCCTCGATCGACGGCGGTGCAGCGGAGTCGCACGAATCTAGACCGGTTCGTAGGTGAAACGCAAGTCCACCACGGTTCCGGGGCAGCGCGCGGCTCGCAAGTCTGCGCGGCCTTCATCGTGGATCTCGATGCGAATCGACAGCGGTCGCCGCTTGTTCTCAGGGCGCGGGCGGCATTTCGCCGCGCAAGATCGGGGACAAGACCGCCTTGTCGATGTTGCCACCGGAAACGACACAAACGACCTTGCCGCGGCCGGCGCGGCCGGTCATCGCCGCCGCCACCGCAGCGGCGCCCGCTCCTTCCGCAATGACGCGGCACCGTTCGGCGAGGAATCGAATGGCGTCACAAACCTCCGCCAGCGACACGACCAGTGCGCCATCGAGCAAGCGCTGCGCCTCGGGCCACATCTCCTGCAGCACCCGGTTGCTGCCGATGCCGTCGACGAAGCTGGCAATGCGCTCGACGTCTCGCGGCGCTCCGGCGGCGAATGCCGCCGCGAACGGAGCAGCGGTCTCGACTTCGCAGGCGTAGATGCGGGTGTCGGGCTTGAGAGCGCGGATGGCGCTCGCGATGCCGATGCTCAAGCCGCCGCCCCCGTACGGAATGACGACCGTATCCACGTCTGCGAGGTCTTCCAAGATCTCGAGACCGATCGTGCCGTTGCCGGCGACGACAGCGGGATCGTTCACCGGATGCACGAGGGTGCCGTTCACCTGCGCGCAGACGCTGTCGCGGAGGCAGCTCCACCAGTCGTCGAAGGGCAAGGCGACGATGCGCCCACCCAGGCGCTCGATCGCGGCGAGCTTGGTGCGTGGGGCGGTGTCGGGGACGACGGTGGTGCAAGGCACGCCGAGTCGTCGCGCGGTCCACGCCACTCCTTGCGCCATGTTCCCGGCGCTCGCCGTCCACACACCGGCTTGCAGCTGCGGCCTAGGCAACAGTTGCATGGCATTGACGGCACCGCGCAGCTTGAACGCGCCAATGGGCTGCAGATTCTCGAGCTTGAGGTGAATTTCCGCGGGGAAGCCCGTGGGCTCCCAGCCGACCGTGGCGGCGGCCGGGCTCGCCTTGGTCATCTCGTCGCGATCCTCGGCGTCGAAGTACAAGCGGACGAGCGGCGTGCGCGCCACGAATCCAGCCATACGCGCGCGCGCCGCACGCACTTCCTCGATGGTGATGGGCGCGAGAGCAGGGCGCTGTGGTTCAAGAGACGGCATCGCGAAGTCCTCCAAGCTCGACACGCGTCGCGTGACTCGCACCGCGTGCTTTCTCGAACACGTGATGTGCCGCGGCCACGTCTTCGACTGCCAGTCCGAGCGATTCGAATATCGTCACGTCCGCCGCCTGCTTCCGCCCAGAAATTCGTCCGATCAAGACATCGCCCAACTCGCCCAGGATGTGATCGTCACCCACGGCACCCTCGCTCTTGGCGAGGAGAAAATCCCCAGCCTCGTGCAGCGCCGACTCGATCCGATCGACGAACAGCCGGCTGCGCAACACGGCCTGTGTGTCCAGCTCGCGCGTCTTCGGCGTGCACGAGCCGACCGCATTGACGTGCGCACCCGCGAGCAACCAGTCGCCGTGCAGGATGGGCTCGCGCGCCGCGGTCGTGGTGCAGACGAGATCGGCACCATCCACCGCATCGTGCGCTCGCGCCACCGGCTCGATTTCGATCCCGAATCGTTCGGATTCGCGCTGCGCGAATCGCTGTGCCTGGCCTTCGGAGCGACTCCACACGCGCACGCGCCGCAAGCGACGCACGGCACGCATGGCCTCGAGGTGGGTTCTCGCCTGCGTGCCGGCGCCGAGCAATGCCAGATCGCCGGCGTCGGGCAGCGCCAGCAATCGCGTCGCCAGCGCACTCACCGCGGCGGTACGAATGGCTGTGATCTCGCCGGCATCCACGATGGCGAGCGGGCAGCCGTGCTGCGTTTCGAACAGCATCACGGCGCCTTGGTGCGACTCGTAGCGCGTGGTCGCGTTGCCGGGATAGACGCTCACGATCTTGACGCCAACGACATCGGGGCTTCCTGGATGACCCGGCATGAGTCCAAGACCCCCGAAGCGCTCGCGAAGCCAGAGGATCGAACGCATGGGCTGGAGAGCGCTGCCTTCGGCCAAGGATCGAAACGTGCGTTCCATGACCTCGATGCACTCGTGCATCGGGAGCAGGCTCCGCACTTCGGTGTGGCCGACGACGACGACTTCCATGGAGAGTTCCTCCAAGCGACGGGCCTCGTTGCGGCCCCGATTTGGGCCTCGGGGCCCGCAGCCGCGCCCCGAGGGGAGATCCGCGCCAGGGCGTTGACCCGGCGCAAGGCCCAAGGCTACCATAGAGATAGCCTCCCTGCGGGTCCTGGTGCTCGTGCGCCTGGGCATTGCTTCCGTGATCGAACTTCGACCCGACGGATGAGAGCGCCCGACATGCAACTCGCCGCACACCTGTGGACTCTCGCCGGTCGTTTCGCGCGCCTGTTCGCGCCGAACGCATGCCGTTCGGGCGTGCGCGCGTGGGGCATCTTCATCTGTCTCGTCTGCTGCATGCGAGCACCGGTCGCCGCACAGCCGTCGGAAATCGGGCAATGGAGCGCTCCGGTCTCCTGGCCGTTCGCCGCCTCGCACGCAGTGCTTCTCGGCAACGGGCGCGTTCTGGTGTGGAACGACCTGGGCCAGCTGCCGCAGATCTGGAACCCGGCGACGGGGCTCTTCGCCAGTGCCGCTGCGCCGGCGGCGCTCCCGCCGGAGGTGGCGCAAGTCATCACCAAAGATGGGCGAGTGTTATTTCTCGGGGGGCGCGCTCCGACCGACTCGGGTCTGGCGACCGTGCAGCGCTTCAACGTGACCGGCAACATCTGGACATCACTCCCCGCGCTCGGGACGGGGCGCGCCTCCGCCTGTGCAGCGCTCTTGGGAGATGGACGCGCGCTGGGCCTAGCCGGCGAGGTGTCACCGGGGATCAGCGCGCCATTGCCCGAGCTGAGTCAGCCCGGTTCCATTTGGACCGTGCTCTCGGAAGCATCGCATGCGCTACCGCTTCGACCTTGGAGCTTCCAGCTCACCACCGGGGTCGCGGTCGTGGGACCCGACAGAACGGCACGCCTCCTCGACGTCACCGTGCCCGGGGATTGGAGCGTGGTCGACGACATGCTGCTCGGCCCGCGCGACGGCGGCACGGCGGTGCTCGTTCCGGGCATGACCGATCGCATCCTCGTCCTCGGCGGTCGGAGCCCTGCAACCGCGACATGCGAGATTCTGGATCTCGCCTCGACCTTGAGTTGGCGCTCCACCGCGTCCATGTCGGCGGCCCGACGTCATCACAATGCCACGCTGCTCGCCGACGGCACCGTGCTGGTGACCGGTGGCACGCTCATCGACGACGAGTCGCAGTACACGGTGCTCGCCGCTGAACGGTTCGATCCGGTCTCGGAAACGTGGGCCGATCTCGACTCGATGAACGTGTCGCGGCGGCAGAATTCGGTGGCGTTGCTCCTGCCCGACGCACGTGTGCTCGTCGCGGGTGGCGGGACGGGGGCCAGCGGTTCGGAGCTGCATGCGGATGCAGAGATCTTCTCGCCGCCGTATCTCTTCAAGGGGGCGCGTCCAGTGATCACCGCCGCCGCGGACTCGGTGGGTTACGGCGACAACCTCGTCGTCACCACGCCCAGCACCTCCATTGCCGCCGTCTGGTGGGTCCGAGCCGGCTCGACGAGTGGTGGCTGGAACGCCGACCAACGGGCGCTCGATCTCGGCTTCGTCGCGTCCACCGGGCAAATCACAGTCACCGCTCCTAGCGATCCGAACGCGGCGCCACCAGGACCCTACCTGATGTTCTTGGTGAACGCGGCCGGCGCGGTCTCCCTGGGGCGCTTCGTGCGTCTCTACGCCGTGCCACCGCCAGCAGAGCTGCCGGTTATCGCGTCGACGCCCTCCGGCCTCGCGAGCGTCGGCACGCAGTACGTCTACGCCGCGACCGCCACGGGTCCAGGGCCGATCACGTGGAGCCTGACACAGGCGCCCGGCTGGCTCCAAGTCAACGAACTCAACGGGGTCGTGCACGGCATCCCGACGGCAGAGCAGATCTTCAACGTCACGCTGCGCGCCACGAACGCATCCGGCTTCGTCCAGCAATCCTGGAGCATCACCGCGGGCGGCACGGCGCGCAAGATCGTGCCCATCGGCGCCACTTGGCGCTACTTCAAGGGCACGGCCAACCCGGGCAGCACCTGGGCGAATCTCAATTTCAACGATTCGAGTTGGCTCACGGGCCCGAGCGGCTTCGGGTTCGGCGATGCCGACGACGCCACCAATCTCGCCGACATGCAAGGGCTCTACAGCACGGTGTACACACGTCGCGCATTCACCTTGCACGAAGTGCAATCGGTGACGCGCATCGCGATCCGCTACGACTACGACGATGGGTTTGCCGTCTATCTCAACGGCACGCGCATCTTCGACCAATTTGCCCCCGCCACGATCACAAACACCAGCCTTGCCACCGGCTCGCACGAAGCGACGCACGTTTTTGCTGTGCAGACGATCACGACGCCCTCGATCCTGGCATTGCTGCAGGAGGGCACGAACGTGTTGGCCGTGGTCGGCCTCAACCAGACGCTCACGAGCAACGACGTGACCTTGCGCATCGAGCTCGAAGTGACCGGCGGTGCCGATTTTCCCGTCGACGTCGCGAACCCCGGTGGCGAGAGCGGCGACACGGTGTTTCCCAATCCATTCGTGCGCGAGGCGCAGTTCCACTTCGCGCTGCAGAACAGCGGCGAGGCCAGGCTCGAGCTCTTCGACGTGCGCGGACGGCGCATCCGTACCGTGCTCGCGCCCCGGCTCGCGGCCGGGAAGCAGGTCGTCGCCTGGGATGGCCGCGACGCGCGGGGTGATGGCGTGGCCCCGGGGTTGTATTTCTACCGCTTGGTGACGCCCGAACGCGTGCAACGCGGCAAGGTCGTCCGCAACGGTCCTTGAATCAGCAGGAATTCGTGTTCACCACAGACTGGACGTGGGCTCGAGGGCGAAGCGGTCCTCGATGAGGCGCGGGATCACCATGATCTTGAGCAGCTCGTTGGCGCCTTCGCCGATGCGGGCGAGGAGCGCGTCCCG
>Ga0075418_10002328_pt1 | contig 21704 bp, 15 predicted proteins | sample SoiMetdeltSBSDD2_FD_81776 | JGI IMG/M metagenome (GOLD analysis project Ga0075418, IMG submission 81776) | Bulk soil microbial communities from a Populus tree surrounding site in Tennessee, USA - Soil MetaG P. deltoides SBSDD2 | ecosystem: Environmental > Terrestrial > Soil > Tree plantation...
CCCGGATCTGCGGTGGGAGGCGGGGAGCGAGATGCAGGTCCGGCGGGCGTCCAGGTTCGGACGCCTGATCTGAAAGGTACTAAGAACATGTTGTGGAAAGGTTTTCAGCGGCCCAAGCGGCTGGAGTTCGAACGTGAAACGCTGACCGAGCGATTCGGGCGTTTCTACGCGCAGCCGTTCGAACGCGGTTTCGGCACCACCGTCGGCAACGCGCTGCGGCGCGTCCTGCTTTCTTCGATCGAAGGCGCCGCCGTGACGGCGGTGAAAATTGACGGTGTGCTCCACGAGTTCTCCCCGATCCCCGGGGTCGTCGAGGACGCGACCGACATCATCCTGAACCTGAAGCAAGTGCCGCTGAAGATGCACGTCGATACCACCAAGACGCTCTACCTCCGGATCGACAAGCCGGGCGAGGTGAAGGCGCGCGATATCGAAACCGATGCCGACGTGGAAATCCTCGAGCCGGACGCGCACATTGCCACCGTCGCCGACAACGGCAAGCTCCACATGGAGATGCGCGTGAAGCGCGGGCGCGGCTACGTCGCGGCCGACAAGAACTTCGACGAGGATCTCGGCATCGGCTGGATCCCCATCGACTCGGTCCACTCCCCGATCAAGAAGGTGAACTATCTGGTCGAGGCCGCTCGCCTCGGACAAACGACCGACTACGACAAGCTGACGGTCGATGTCTGGACCAACGGATCGGTCACGCCGCGGGATGCGATCTCGCTCTCGGCGAAGCTGATTCGCGATCACCTGAACATCTTCATCAATCTCGAAGACGTAGGCGATCTGCAGCAGGACGCGACCGCGGATGCGCCGCGCGCGGCGCTGAACGAGAATCTCGACAAGAGCGTCGAGGAACTCGAGCTCTCGGTTCGCTCGTACAACTGCCTGAAGAACGCGAACATCCGTACCATTCGCGAGCTGGTGCAGAAGACCGAAGGGGAGATGCTGAAGACGAAGAACTTCGGCCGCAAGTCGCTGAACGAGATCAAGGAGATCCTGGCCGGCATGGGCCTGAGCCTGGGCATGCGCCTGGATCAGCCGACCGCGCAAGCGCAAGACTAATGTGCTTCCGCCTGACGGCGGAAGCGACGTCGGGATCCGTTGTCCGGGATCCGTGATCCGGAAAGCTCAGAGCCGAGTCGTCATGGCTTTGCGCATGCCGGATCCCGCATCCCGGATCCCGGATCCCGGCAAGGATCAGAACAATGCGTCACAGAGTCAGTCACCGAAAACTCGGCCGCGTGACGGAGCATCGCATCGCGCTGCTCCGCAACCAGGCCGAGGCGTTGATCCGCCACGAGCGGATCGAGACCACGATTCCCAAAGCCAAGGAGCTTCGGCCGTTCGTCGAGCGGCTGATCACGATTGCGAAGCGCGGGATTGCCGGCGGCGAGAGCAACGGCAAGTCGCTCCATGCGCGACGTCTGGTGCTTCGCGACATCCAGGATCGCGACGTCGTCGGGAAGCTGTTCGATACCATCGCGCCTCGGTTCGAGACCCGTCCGGGCGGTTACACACGCATCCTTCGGGTTGGCTATCGCCGTGGCGACAGCGCCGAGGTCGCCCAGATCGAACTGGTGGGCAGCGAATTCAATCCGAACGCGGAAGCGGAAAAGACCGAAGGCGCGGCGAAGGCAAAGCCGCAGGGCGTCGGCGGCCGCTTGCGCGCGGCAGCCGAGCGCTTGCGCGGAAAGAAAGCCGAAGCTGCTGAGGAGGGCGAGGGGGCCGACAAGCAAGCCAAGAGCGCGCGCCCCAAGAACGAGAAACGCGGGAAGGGCGGCGGCCGCACGGATACGCGCGGTAAAGGCGCCAAGACCACCACGCCGCGCAAGGCGGGCGGTTCTTAAAAAGGTAAAAGGCACAAGGGACAAGGGAAAAGGTTTTCTCTTGTCCCTTCGACCTTTGAGCCTTTCCTTTTCCCTTCTGCCTTTTCCCTTTTCCCTTTTCCTTTTTTAGACTTCCTCAGTCGCTTCGTGTCCTCGCTCAGCCTTCGCCGCGGCGATGATCTTGCCGTGGAGGTGCGAGGGCACTTCTTCGTAGTGCGAGAACTCCATGTGATAGGAGCCGCGCCCGCCGGTTGCTGACGTGAGGTGCTGCTCGTAGGTGAGCATCTCCGACATCGGGACCTTCGCCCGGATGATCGTCGAGGCGCCGCGAGAGTCCATTCCCCCGATTCGTCCGCGCCGACCGTTCAAGTCGCCCATCAGGTCGCCGGCATAATCACTTGGCGCGTAGACCTCGACGTCCATGACCGGTTCGAGGAGCGTCGGCCGTGCGCGTGACATGCCATCCTTGAACGCCAGCGATCCCGCCATCTTGAACGACAACTCGTTCGAATCGACCTGATGGAACGAACCGTCGTACACCGTCGCGCGAAAATCGACCATCGGGTATCCGGCGAGGAACCCGCGCAGCCGCGCGTCCTGGATGCCCTTCTCGACCGCCGGAACGAACTGACGCGGAATGGCGCCGCCGAAAATGTCGTCGACGAACTCGAACTCGCTGCCGCGGGGCAGCGGCTCGAATTTCACCTTGCAGTCGCCGAATTGTCCGTGGCCGCCGGTCTGTTTCTTGTGACGCCCGTGCGCTTCGGTCGACGCGGTGATCGTTTCGCGGTACGGAATGCGCGGCAGCTTCAAGTTGACCTCGACACCGAATCGCCGCTTCAGCTTGGCAACCGTGACCTCGATATGCGATTGTCCCTGGCCGGCGAGCAGAAGCTCCTTGGTTTGCGGATCGCGCGAATAATTGATCGTCGGATCCTCTTCCTGCAGACGATGGAGGGCGGTGCTGATTTTTTCTTCGTCGCCGCGGCTCTTTGGTTCGATCGCGTACGAGATGACTGGCTCCGGAAACTTCGTCCCCGCTATGGCAAAGCTCACCGACTTGTCGGCGAGCAATTCATTGGTCAGACTCTCTTTCAACTTTGCGACGGCGCCGATGTCTCCGGCCTTGATTTCCGGGACGGCCGTCTGCGTCTTGCCCTGCAGCAGGACGAGATGGCCGAGGCGTTCAGACAGGTCCTTCGTGACGTTGTGCACGGTTGAATCAGATTTGAGCGTTCCCGAGACGACGCGGAACATGCTGATGCGCCCGGCAAACGGGTCGGCGACAGTTTTCCAGATGAATGCAGCCGTGGGACCATCCGACTTCGCCTCGACGCGGACCTCATCGTCCGACTTCGCCTTCTTGGCTTTGAGCGGACTTTCGACAGGCGACGGCACGTAGGAGAGCAGCGCATCGAGGAGCGGCTGGGCGCCGACGTTCGCGATTGCCGACGCACACAGCACCGGGAACACTCGGCTCGCCGCGATGCCGCGCTTCAGACCCGCCAGCAGTTCGTCCTGCGTCAGCGTGCCCGCTTCGAAAAACTTCTCCATCAGCGCGTCGTCTGCTTCCGCGACCATTTCGATCAGCGCCTCGCGCGCCGCCTGCGCCGCGCCTTCGAGATCAGCAGGGATCGCGCCTTCGGTTGGCTTGCCGCTCCCATCGGTGGCGAACGTCCACGCTTTCATGCCGATCAGATCGATCACGCCGCGAAAGGTCTTCTCCTGCCCGATCGGCAACTGAACCGGCACGACCGCGCGTCCGAACACGGTGTGCAGCGACTCGAGCGCGCGGTCGACGCTTGCGCGCTCGCGGTCGAGCCGGTTCAGGACGACGATCCGCGGAACCTCGAGGTCGTTAGCCGCTTCCCACACTTTCTCGGTTGACACCTGGACGCCCGCGACGGCATCGACGACCACCAGCGCGCCGTCGGAAACGCGCAGCGCCGCGCGCGCATCGCTGAGAAAGTTCGCCATGCCCGGCGTATCGATCAGATTGATCTTGTGCTTGTTCCACTCGACGTAGGCGAGACTGCACGCGAGCGTGTGCTTCCGCGCGATCTCCTCGTCGTCGTAATCGGTCACCGTCGTGCCGTCGTCGACACGACCGAAGCGATTGACTGCGCCGGCGTCAAAGAGCAGCGCTGAGACGAGCTGCGTCTTGCCGGCGCCGCTATGGCCGACAACGGCGAAGTTTCTGATGTTGGGAGCCTCGTAGACCTTCATATGAGTAACCCCTCGGCTTTGACCGCTGATAGTTTCCAGTTGCCAGTTTCCAGCTTCCAGTCGAATTGGGTGCGGACATCAGGCGGTCACGCGCTTCAATCAGCCGGACAGCATCCGCCGGACCTCTTCCAATTGACCCGCGAGCCGGGCGTGCGAGGCAGGGGGTAGGAACGTGAGGTCCCGCGCAAGAAGCAGATCATACTCAAGTTCGGTGCAGGAACCCAAGAACGTGAGGTGGTGGCTCCTGGCTGTCGCCTGTGGCGGCCCGGCGTGCGTGCCCGCCGTTTGCCTGAGCTACTCGTCTCTGAGGGCTTCGATCGGATCGAGCCTCGAGCCGCTTCGTTTCGGTTCCCTTGGGATAATGGGCGGAACTCGGCGGTGAAGTCAGGCTAGCTCAATTTCGGGCTCCGCCAACTCCAACCGCGCGATCGATGGAAGGGTGGGCAACAGCCTGCTGAGGAGAACGGCCGATGAGCATCGCCACATGGAGGCTCCGTTGGCGCTACAACACGCCCACACGTAACCGGTGGAGACCGATTGGCCGCATTGGCCTCGTGATCGCAATCTCGTTCAGTGCCGCAGTCTTGCGACCTTCCAGCCACATGGCGCAGGACACGCAAGAGCCCGTTGATGTCCTTATCGTCGGGGCTGGCATTTCTGGTCTCAGCGCGGCGCTTGAAGCGGCGAGTGGCGGCGCCTCAGTACTCGTTGTCGACATGTCTACCGTCGGAGGCGGCCATGCGATCCTGTCGAACGGTGCGGTCTGCATCATCGGCACTCCACTGCAGGAGCAGCGCAAGATTGCGGATTCACCGCAACTCGCCGAGAAGGATTTTCTTGCGCGAGGCGAAGACAACGACAGCCGCTGGGTCGCAGCCTACGTACGCGACTCACGCCAGTGGCTCTATGACTGGCTCACTGATCTCGGTGTGTCCTTCGAGAACCTGGCGCGCCCTGCCGGCAATTCCGTTGCCCGTCTTCACATGACGAAAGGCAAAGGGCTGGGCCTCGTCGAACCAATCTATCGCGCATGCCTTCGAAACCAGAACATCCAATTTCGATGGGCGGCGATGGCCGAGGATCTAATCGTGGCGAATGGCCGCGTGACTGGTGTCACCGTCCGTGATTTGCGCCGCGGTGCGCGCAGCGATCTTCGCGCGCACAACGTCATCGTCGCGACGGGAGGATTTCAGAGCAACCTCAAAACCGTTCTTGCGAACTGGCCATCCGAGTTGCCCAAGCCAGATCGCCTCTTGCTCGGAGCCGCGCCGACTGCAACCGGATCGGGTCATGACCTGGCGCGACGTGCGAACGCGAATGTTTCTCGTTTGGACCACCAGTGGAACTATGTGCTCGGACTGCCGGACCCTCGCGATCCCAGCCGCACTCGCGGCCTCGCGGCTTTCAACTTCAATGCAATCTGGGTAAACGCCGACGGCAAACGATTCACACAAGAATTCGGCGACGAGAAGCTCGGACTGCGCGCGCTGCTCGATCAGCCGGGCGGCACGTATTGGAACGTTTTCGATGACAAAGGCAAGGATGGTTTCTCGATCACCCTCGCCGGCTATGAGAATCTCGACGATGTCCGCCGGCTCGTGTACGAAACGCCCGGTGTCGTTTTGAAGGCGGATTCTCTTGGCGATTTGGCGCTGGCGATGCGGGTGCCGCCTGGGAATCTCCAAGCCGCGGTGTCCCGTTATAACGAGCTGACGAAACAAGGGGTCGATCTCGATTTCCAGGCGTTTGGTGAGAAGACCTTTCCGAAACCGAAACCACTCGACACACCACCGTTCTACGCGGCGCAATTCTTTCCCCTCACGCGCAAGAGCATGGGCGGAGTCGATGTCGACCTGGACTGCCGTGTCCTGGACAACCGAGGTCGTCCCATTCCCGGCCTGTTTGCCGTCGGCGAAGTCACTGGTTTCGGTGGGATCAACGGCAAGGCCGCGCTCGAGGGAACATTCCTCGGCCCAGGTATGTACATGGGTCGCATCGCTGGCCGTAGAATCGCAAGGGATCTGAGCCGTTCACGGCGTACCGAGAAAAGCGCGCAGGCGCCGGCGACCACCGTCTCCGCACAGACCGTGTTCAGCAATGCCGAGTGTCTGAAATGCCACGACGTCGCGAAGGACGTGACGCAACAACGCCCAGGATATTGGCATTACGAGCAGTCTCACGCCAAAGCGCTGTCGCGCCAGTATGTGTGCGCATCGTGCCACGGCGATTTGTTTCCGTACAGCGCAAGCAGTCACCGCCTTGACAGAGCATCAGCGGTGACGTTTTGTAGTGCATGCCACGGCGTCCAGCCTCGCGAGGGTCCACCGAGGCAGCCGGGAAGCAAGTAGCCCCTTCCTGCGAGGATGGGAGAGCTGGAAACCGGGAACTACTCGTATCTGAGGGCTTCGATCGGATCGAGCCTGGCGGCTTTAATTGCGGGGAATAAACCGAAGAAAATGCCGACGCTCGCCGAGAATCCGATGCCGATGGCAAAAGACCACCACGGCAGGGAAACAGGGAAGCCTGACGCCCAATGGACGATCAGGCCAATGCTGCTGCCGAAGACGATGCCGAGCACGCCACCGGCGGATGTCAGAAACGCGGCCTCAATCAGAAACTGCCAGAGGATCTCGCGGCGGCGGGCGCCCAGTGCCTTGCGGACGCCGATTTCTCGCGTTCGCTCGGTGACAGAGATCATCATGATCGCCATCACGCCGATGCCGCCGACCATCAGCGCGATCGATGAAATCACGATGAGCGCTAGGAAGGTTGCGCTGCTGATCTGATCCCACACCTTGAGCACCGCATCCTGCGTCGCCAGATCGAAGTCGTTGGGCTGATCGAGGTTGAGCTTGTGCCGGATCCGCAAGACCGCTTCAACTTCGCGCATCGCCTGCTCGCGCATGCCGTCCCGGGGGACAACGGCGATCATCGCGGTCCGGAACACCGCCGGGTTGAAGCTGCTCGCGGTGATTTTCGCCGAGCCCTTGAGCACCTTCCCATAGAACTTCTCGTGGGCGGTGAAAGGAATGACGGCGAAGTCATCAGCTCCGGTGGAAAAGCCGCCAGGGCTCGGACGTTTGCCGAGTACGCCGATCACAGTGAACTGGTTGCCGGCGATGCGCACCACTTTCCCGATCGGATCGATATTCGGGAACAGCGACTGCCACGGATTGTTGCCGAGCACGACCACCTGACGGCGGTGCTCGACTTCGGAGGGCAGGAACAGTCGGCCGAATTCCAGTTTCGCGGAATTCACCGCCGCCCAGTTCTCGGTGGCGCCGAGGATCATGAGCTGTTTCGTCTTCTCGTGACCGTAGTAGATGCGCGACTGCGTATTACCGAACGCTCCCAGCCAGACATCGATGAGGTCAACCGATGGGCAGTCCCGCCCGATCGCAACCGCATCTTCTTTTGACAGGTTCGGCCGGCGCGCGACTTCGAGGAAGCTCTTCCCCGACGCCAGGCTGAGGGCTCCCCATTTCTGCACGATGATCGTGTTCGGCCCGAGCTGCTTGATCGAATCGCGCAGCGAGTTATCGAAGCCGCGGATTAGGGACGTCATGCCGACAATTGACGTGATGCCGATGACGACGCCAAGCACCGTCAGCGCCGAGCGCATCTTGCTCGTACGCAGGGTGTCCCACGACATCGTCACGATCTCACGGAGCAGGCCGGTTCTGATTCGTGCCATACGCAAAAACGATTGCCGATTTTCGATTGCTGGATTGCTGATTTGATTCAATCAGCATTCAGCAATCAACAATCAGCACTGAAAGACTACTCTCTTCGCAACGCCTCGATCGGATCCAGCCGCGCTGCGCGCATGGCTGGGTACAACCCGAAGAACAACCCGACGACGGCGGTGATGCCGATGCCGATCGCGACCGACCACACCTGCACCGCCGCCGGCAGTGGCGTCAGCTTGCTGACGATGATCGCGGCGATGAATCCGAGACCAGTGCCGATGAAGCCGCCAAAGGTCGAGAGGGTCACTGACTCGGTCAGGATCTGCCAGACGATGTCGCGACGGCGCGCGCCGAGGGCCTTGCGCAGGCCGATTTCCCGCGTCCGCTCGCTGACCACCATCAGCATGATGTTCATGATGACGATGCCGCCGACAACCAGCGACAGTGCAACGACGCCGATGAGCACGGCGAAGATACCGCTCGTGGCGGTCTTGTAAATGTCGAGGAACGTGTCGGACGTGAACATACCGAAGTTGTCCGGCTCGTTCGGCCGCAGTCGCCGCTGAATCCGCATGGCGATCGTCGCATCATCCATCGCCACCTTGACGAGATCCGGATTTTTCGGCTTGACGAGCAACTGCATGCCGAAGAACCGCGAGCCGAACATCTTCCGGAACACGCTGAGCGGGATGATCGCGAAGGTGTCCTGCGAGTTGCCTAAGAACGATCCCTTCTTCTCGCTGACGCCGACGACGCGAAAATGGAGAGTGCCGATCTTGACTACCTTGTCGATCGGATCGGCAAGGCCGAACAACTTGTCGGCCACATCCCACCCGAGGACGGTGACCGGACGATTCGCGTCGATTTCGGCAGGGCTGATCAGCCGCCCGCGTTCTGCGTTGAACGTGCCAAAGTAGACGTAATCCCTCGAGACTCCCTGCACCTGCACGCCATCGATGGTCTCGCTGCCAAATGTGGCCATGCTGCGCGACTGTGTCTGCGCGGCGACGGCTCCGACGTTGTCGCTGTACTTCCGAAGCGCCGCCGCTTCGTCGAGCGTGATGCGCGGGTTATTCCGCACTCGCTCCTCGTCGGCTTCGGTGCGCACGACCGGCATCCGCTGAATCGTGAAGTTATCGGCACCGACGCCCGACAGGATCGCGTTGGTGACGTAGCCGTTCATGCCCTGAACCAGCGAGACGACGGCGATGATCGAGGTGACCGCGACGATGTTTCCGAGCACGGTCAGAAACGATCGCAGCTTGTTCGCCCAGATCGCGCCGAGCGCGATCACCGCCGCTTCGTAGAACTGGTTCATTTCGTTGGCTTCGATTCCGACGGGGCCGGCGCCGTACTGAGCTTGACCGCCGCGCCGTCCGCGATCGATCGCACCGAGGCGAACGGACCGGTAATCACCGAGTCCCCTTCCTTCAGCCCCGACAAGACCTCGAAATATTTCTCGCCGGCGATCCCGGTCTTTACCGGATTGAAGACCGCCTTGTTGTTCTGGACGATGAACACGCCTTCGAGCTCCTTGCGAGTCTGGCCCGGCTTGAGCTCCGCCGCTTGCGCTGGCGGGATGGCGCTCGGGCGCGACGGACGCTTCTCGTTCTCCGGCGGACGCACGACGTTGCCCTTGTCGTCGAGGACGACTTCACGAACAGTCGTTGCCTGGATCGGCACCGATACCGAGTCGTCTCGTACGGCAGTGGTGATCTCCGCGGTGCAGGTGAACCCGGGCCGCACCTCGGCGATCTCTTTGTCCAGCGTCACCACGACCTTGAAGTTGGTCGCCTGCGTTGACGATTGCTGGCCGGTGCCCGTCTGGATCGGGCTGTTCCCGATCTCGGTGACCTTTCCCGTGAATGTCTGCCCAGGCAGCGCATCAATCGTCACCTTCGCCGGCTGCCCGATCTTCACCGTTGGAATGTCGGTCTCGTCGACTTCGACTTCCGCCTGAATGATCGACATGTCGGCTATGGTGAGAAGCACGGTTCCCGCGTTGTTCATCGTTCCGATGACGACGGTTTCCCCTTCTTCGATATTCCTGCGCGTCACGATGCCGGTGATTGGTGATTCGATCCGCACTTTGCTGAGATCGTATCGCGCGCTCTCCGCGGTTGCGCTTTCCGACTGCATGCGCAGCTCCTGCGTTTTGAGCTGCTGCTCCTGCGATCGCAAATCCGTCTGGCGCAACTTGAATTCGTTCTCCGCCCGCTCGAGCGTCTCCCGCGTCGTCAAGCCGCCCTTCCACAGGTTCTGCTGACGGGTGTAGGCGTCCTCGGCCTGCTTGAGCGCGACCTTCGCGCTCTCGATCGACACGCGCAGCTGTTCGACCTGTGACTTCGACGCCAGCAGCGACGCCTCGGTGCGCTGCACCGCGGTGCGCAGATTGCGCGGATCGATTTGCAGCAGGAACTGACCCTTCGTGACGCGATAGCCCTCGTCGACGGCGAGATCAGTCACGCGCCCCATCGTGTCCGCGCTGATGTTCACGTCCCGCTTCGGCTGGATCTTGCCCGATGCATTGACGATGGCCTCGAGTCGACGCTTCTTGATTGCCTCGGTCGTCACCTCGATTCCCGGTGTGCGCTTGAACTTGATGTTGGCGAACGCGATGCCGCCCAGTACGACGACAATCCCGACACCGATGAGAATTTTCTTTTTCCCGCTCATGCCCCTGTTCCACCTCGAACGAACGCGATGATCAACGCAATAATGGCGTAAACAGCCAGCAGCGCCGTTGCGATCGGCTGCGTCCGGCGGCGGTATAACACCGCAAGTCCGATTGAAAGCACCACGAGTTGCCAGATCAGAAACAGATCAATCACGCCGAGGAAGTGCGCCGCAAACGATTGTTCCGGGAGCATCGGCAGCAGCACCCCGAGATTCGTCGAGCTCGACAACGTGCCGCGGAAGTAGTTCAACGGTACAGTGAATAGCTGCGACAGGATCCCGATGGGGCCTCCGTGAACCACAACTGCCAGGACCTGTTTGAACGTGGCGGTCCCACCGATTGCCGCGTTGAAAATCGCATAGAGGATTGCTGCGATCAGCAGGCACATGATCGGAAGACCCACGAAGAAGTACGCGGCCGTGATGTAGCCGACAAACGGCGCAATCCGTTGCATGCCTTGCAGTTGCTGATCGCTCACCCCTCTCGAGAAGGGCCCGGTTGCGGCGGCATCGAGCCACGCGTCCTGACCAATTTTCGTCGAGAGAAATCCGCCCACGAGTATCGCCATCCCGACGACAAACACGGCAAGCATTCCGAACCATTGGGGATGCGCCACCACCGATTCGTAGGTCTCCCGCGGTGACGTAATGATTCCGACAAAGCGCGCAGGGAGGCTCTTCGGGGCAGGGGTTGCCCCCGTCTGGACGGTTGGATTGGCCATATGTATTTGGAGGTTCGCCCGCGACCGAAATGGCCGGACGGGGACGAATGATTCTAGCATTTTGAATACGAAGAAATCCGGTCTGAGGTTCGCAAACGTCGTCCGACAACCCCCTGCAGCTTGTAGCGTTTAGGGACAGATAGCGGGAGGTGACGGAACGCAGCAGTACGGTAAGCTCACCTGATGTCATTCCGGTTCCGACGCTTCCTGATCGCCTCGTCTTTCCTTGTCACCGCCAGTCCGGTGGCCGCTCAGCAGTTCGATATCGTCGGAACCCGGGCCGCCGGGATGGGCGGCGCGTTCGTCGCGGTCGCCGATGATGCGTCGGCTACCTATTGGAACCCTGCCGGCCTGGCCCTCGGCCGGATGTTCTCGCTTGTGGTGGATCATAAAGTGACCGACGTCGAGGCAAAGGGCCTGGACGACCCGAGCCGTCACAACACCGGTTCGCTCATCACGTTGGGCATGCCGGCGCTTGGTTTTGCGCATTACCAGTTGCGGACAACTTCGGTGACGCCCGCCGGCGTCATGATTTTCCGTTTTCCGCAAGGAGGCGAAACGCCGGTCCGCGTTGTCCGCCTCGACAAATTGACGACGTATCACACCGGTCTGACCACGGTCCAATCCCTGTTTCAGGGAGTCGCTGTTGGTACGACGGTGAAAATCGTGCACGGTGACATCGCCACCACAATCGTTCCCGAAGGGAACCGGCACGAGCGGCTCGACGATGCGGCCGCTCTCTCGACCGAAGGCACGAACAAGTTTGATGCGGACATCGGTGTCATGGTCGGCGGAGGGCGCCTGAAGGCCGGGTTCACGGTTCGAAACGTGACCGAACCTTCCTTCACGATCACCGGGACGTCCGACAAGATGCGGCTCGATCGACAAATGCGTCTGGGCTTTGCGGTGAGCTTCGCCGAAGGGTGGTCCGCCGCGAGCGATTTCGACGTGACGCACAATGGTCCCGTCGAGGCGCCCGTTCGGAGTTTCGCCGCCGGAACTGAAGGACGTCTAGGACGGAAAATCTTCGTTCGGAGTGGGTTTCACCTGAGCACACTGGGAAAAGCCCGTCCGAGCCTTTCGGCGGGTGGTAGCTACGCGGTGATGCCGGCGATCTTGATAGATGGTCAAGCGACCTGGGCGTCGGAGAACGCGGATCGCGGATGGGGTGTCGCCGCCAGAATTGTCTACTAAGTCAGATCGAGTTCCTTATCGCCCTTTCTCGGCTTTTCTCTCTTCCTTCCTGCGCGTCGCAATTGTACTTGACAAAAAGTGTCAGCTCATGAGCTAATGCTGACTCCCCAGCCCAAGTAAAAGACCAGCTGTGCCACGACCCGTGGCCGAGGCCTGCGCAACTCGCGAGGTCGAGAGTCTGAACGATGCCCGTCCGTATTGGCGATTTATTGCTGAAGGAGAAGCGCATCACCCCTGCGCAGCTGCAGGAAGCGCTGTCCTATCAGAAGACCAACGGGGGAAAACTCGGGTACAACCTCGTCAAGCTTGGCTTCGTCAAGGACGAAGAAATCACCGCGCTCCTGAGCAAGCAGTACGGCGTTCCTTCCATCAACCTGACCCAGTTCGAGATCGATCCCGGGATCATCAAGTTGATCCCCGCCGAGACGGCTCACAAATATCAAATCATCCCGCTGAGTCGATCAGGAGCCACGCTGACGATAGCGATGACCGATCCGACGAACGTCTTCGCCATGGACGACATCAAGTTCATGACGGGATACAACGTCGAGCCGGTTGTCGCCTCCGAAACGGCTGTCGTCGAGGCGATCGCGCGGTATTACGCGCCCACACAACGTGCCCAGCGGGAGACGGCGAGCAGCCAGGCGGCGACCGAGGTCATTTCGTCGGCCGCATCGCTCGACTTCGTCACCAAGGCGCTCGAGGAAACGACCGCGGTCGTCGACGACGACGTCGAGGTGCTCGAAGAACTCGAGCAGATCGATGTGGCGTCGCTGGAAAAGCAAGGCGGCGAGGCGCCGGTCATCCGCCTTGTGAACCTGATGCTGATGTCGTCGATTCAGAAAGGAGCGAGCGACATCCACATCGAGCCGTATGAGAAGGAATTCCGCGTTCGATTCCGGATCGACGGGATTCTCTACAACGTCATGGCGCCGCCCATGAAGTTCCGCGATGCCATCACGTCGCGCATCAAGATCATGTCGAAGCTCGATATCGCGGAGAAGCGCCTGCCGCAGGATGGCCGCATCAAGATCCGTTTTGCCGCCGACAACGGCACCAAGGAGATCGATTTCCGCGTCTCGTGCCTGCCGACGCTGTTCGGCGAAAAGATCGTGCTTCGTTTGCTCGACAAAGACAAGTTGATGCTCGACATGACGAAGCTCGGGTTCGAGCCGATGTCGCTGAAGAAACTGGAAGTCGCGATTGCGAAGCCGTGGGGCATGGTGCTCGTCACCGGCCCCACCGGCAGCGGCAAGACCAACACGCTGTATTCCTCCATTTCGAAGATCAACACGCCGGAAACGAACATCATGACCGCGGAAGATCCGGTCGAGTTCAATCTCGTTGGCGTCAATCAGGTTCAGGTCCGCGAAAACATCGGGTTGAACTTTGCCGCCGCCTTGCGGTCGTTCCTCCGCCAGGACCCGAACATCATTCTCGTCGGCGAGATCCGCGACTTCGAGACGGCTGAAATCGCGGTCAAGGCCGCACTGACCGGACACCTGGTGCTCTCCACGCTTCACACCAACGACGCACCGAGCACGATCAACCGCTTGATGAACATGGGCATCGAGCCGTTCCTCGTGGCCAGTTCGGTGAACCTGATCTGCGCACAGCGGCTTGTGCGCCGCATCTGCTCGAACTGCAAGATTGACGAGCCGCACGCACCGCCGGCGCTCGTGGAAGCGGGATTCACGCAGGAAGAGGCGAACAAAGTGATTCCGAAAAAGGGTACCGGCTGCGAGAAGTGCAACAACACGGGCTACAAGGGGCGCGTCGGTCTCTACGAGGTCATGGAAATCGGCGAGGAGCTCCGCGAACTGATCCTCGTCGGCGCCTCCGGTCTCGAACTGCGGCGCAAGGCAGTCGAAGAAGGAATGATCACGCTTCGCCGGAGCGGGCTTTACAAGGTGATGGACGGGGTGACGACGATCGAGGAAGTGGCAAGAGAAACCGTGAAGTAGTTCAGTTGCCAGTTTCCAGTTGCCAGTTTCCAGTCGGAAAGCTGCCAATCGGAAACGCGCAACTGGTAACTGGAAACTGGAGACTGGTAACTAACCCATGGCAACGCTACCTGAACTTCTTCAAACGCTTGTCGATGTCAACGGATCGGATCTCCATCTGACGACGCAGACGCCGCCGCAGATCAGGGTGCACGGCAAACTGCAGATGCTCGATCTGCCGCCGCTCGGGCCGGCGGAAACCAAGGGACTGGCCTACAGCGTCCTCACCGACTCGCAGAAGAAGCGGTTCGAAGAAACGCTCGAACTGGACTTCTCGTTCGGCATTCGCGGCCTCGCACGCTTCCGCTGCAACGTCTTCAACCAGCGCGGCGCGGTGGCCGCGGTCTATCGAGTGATCCCGGAGAAGATCAAAGGCTTCGACGAGCTCATGCTTCCGCCTGTGCTCGCGACCCTGGCCGATCGGCCGCGCGGGCTGGTGCTCGTCACCGGGCCGACGGGGAGCGGCAAGTCGACGACGCTCGCGGCGATGATCGACAAGATCAACACCGAGCGGCGCGAGCACATTCTCACCATCGAAGATCCGATCGAGTACATCCATCAGCACAAGGGCTGCCTGGTCAACCAGCGCGAGGTGCACAGCGACACCCATGGGTTCGCAGCTGCCCTCCGCGCCGCGCTGCGCGAAGACCCCGACATCGTCCTGATCGGCGAGTTGCGCGATCTGGAGACGATCGAATCGGCGCTCAGAATCGCGGAGACGGGCCACCTCACATTCGCGACGCTGCACACGAACTCGGCGGCGCAGACCATCAACCGCATCATCGACGTGTTTCCCGCGCATCAGCAGGGGCAAATCCGAACGCAGCTGTCGCTCGTTCTCGAAGGCATCGTGTGTCAGGCGCTGATGCCTCGCGCTGATGGCCAGGGTCGTGTGATGTCGCTGGAGGTCCTGATTCCGACGCCTGCGATCCGGAACCTGATTCGCGACGACAAGGTTCATCAGATCTATTCGACGATGCAGACGGGCCAGGAGAAGTTCGGGATGCAGACGATGAATCAGTCGCTGGCGACGCTCTACCAGAAGCGTCTGATATCCCTCGAGACGGCGATCGGAGCATCGTCGCTGAAGGACGAACTGGAACAGATGATTAGCCGCGGCACTGGCGTGGTTCCAGGCGCCGGCATGACGCGGCCGGGATCCTCGATTCCGAGAACGGGGACGAGATAGTTTCTTTCGAAGTTTCCAGTTGCCGGTTCCCAGTTCTTCCAACTGGCAACTGGTAACTGGCAACTGGTAACTGAATTATGCCTACATTCGCGTATTCGGGAAGGACCCGCGCGGGACAGACCGTGACCGGGGAGCGCGTCGCAGACACCATGGATGCAGCCGTCGCCGCCCTTCGGCGCGAGCAGATCATGGTGACGCGGATCGATCCGACGAAGGCCGCCAAGGTCGCGAAGGCTGCGAAGCCAGCCGGACCGAAGGGCGGGAAGTCGGTCCCGGCCAAGAACCTGGCAATTTTCACTCGACAGTTCTCGGTCATGATCGACGCCGGCCTGCCCCTCGTGCAGTGTCTCGAGATCCTGGGCAAGCAGGAGCCGCACAAGAATTTCTCGGCGGTCATTCTGAAAGTGCGCGAGGACGTCGAGTCGGGTGCGGCGCTCGCCGATGCGATGAAGAAGCATCCGAAAACTTTCGATCCGCTCTTCTCGAACATGATTGCAGCCGGCGAGGCGGGCGGTATTCTCGATACGATTCTGAAGCGTCTCGCGGTCTACATCGAGAAGAACGTCAAGCTGAAGGGGGAAGTGAAGTCGGCGATGATCTACCCGGTCGCGGTCATCGTCATCGCCGGCATCGTCGTGGCGGCGATTTTGTGGAAGGTCATTCCGACGTTCGCCAACCTCTTCGCCGGACTGGGCGCGCAATTGCCTCTGCCCACCCGCATCGTCATCGCCGCGAGCGACATGCTGGTCAGCTACGGGTGGATTGGCATCATCATCCTCGGCCTCCTTGGATACGCGCTGAAGAACTACTACGCGACGAACAACGGGCGGCACATGATCGACGCTCTGCTGCTGAAGACGCCGATCCTGGGGAACATCCTGCGCAAGGTCGCGGTCGCGCGGTTCTGTCGCACCTTGTCAACGCTGCTCGCTTCCGGCGTGCCGATTCTCGACGGCCTCGACATCACGGCGAAGACGGCCGGGAACGCCATCGTCGAAGATGCGGTAATGACGACGCGAGCCAGCATCGAGCGCGGCGAGACGATTTCGACGCCGCTGCGCGAGACGAACGTGTTTCCCTCGATGGTTGTGCAGATGATCAACGTCGGCGAGACCACCGGCGCGCTCGACGCGATGCTCAGCAAGATTGCTGACTTCTACGAGGAAGAAGTCGATACCGCGGTGGCGGGGCTTCTGACACTGATGGAGCCGGTGATGATTGCATTCCTGGGCGTCATCGTCGGCGGCATTGTCATCGCGATGTATCTGCCGATCTTCGACTTGATCAGCAAGTTGACGTAGGAACTGACGCTGTTAGTTGCCAGTTGCCAGTCTCCAGTTTCCTGTAATTGGGACCGGAACTGGAAACTGGAAACTGGGAACTGGGAACTGGATGCACACATTACGAGCCAAGCTTGTCTGGCTGATGACGGGGCGGGCCGCCGTCATTACGCTGCTGCTTGGCTCGGCGCTGCTCGTCCGGCTCAAGTTCCCCGGCGCGTTTCCCATCGACCCGTTCTTCGTCCTCATCGGAATCACCTACGCGTTGACGGCGGTTTACGCGCTGGCGCTGAAATACTCGGAGAAGAACCGATGGCTGGTCGACGTTCAGCTGGGATGCGACGCCGTCATCGTTTCAGCGATCGTCTACATCACCAACGGCGTCTCGAGTTACTTCTCCTCGCTCTATACGCTGCCGATCATTGCCGCCAGCACGATTCAGTCGCGACGCGGCGGGATGATGGTGGCGATCCTGAGTTCGCTGCTCTACAGCGGCCTCGTGCTTGGTCAGTATTACGGCGGCGGCATCCTTCCGGGCGTACTCGACTACGAGTTACTGCCGGCGTTTCGGATGGCCACCTTCACCGTTGGCCTGAACGTCTTCGGATTCCTCGCGGTTGCGCTTCTGAGCGGCCATCTCGCGGAAAGCGCGCGGCGGGCCGACGAACGTCTCGCGGTGACGTCGAATCAGCTCGAGGACCTTCAGGCTTTCAGCCAGCACATCATCGACAGCCTGATGAGCGGACTGGCGACGACCGACATGGACGGGCGCGTGCTGACGTTCAATCGTGCCGCCGAATCGATCACCGGAATCAAGGCGGCGGATGCGACCGGACGATCCATCGTCGAGGTTCTGCAAATGCCTGATGCGTTGGCCAACGAGATGTTTGGACCGCGAGAGGGGCGGCCGCGGCTGCCACGCGTCGAGATCGATTTCACACGCACCGGCTACGGCACGATCGAACTCGGTCTCAGCACCGCCTCGCTGTATACCCCGCGCGGAGAGACCGGGTTTCTGTTCACGTTCCAGGACGTGACCGAGTCACGCAAGATGGAGCGCGAAGCTCGCGTCCAGCAGCGGCTTGCGGCAGTCGGTGAAATGGCGGCCGGTATCGCACACGAGATCCGCAATCCGCTCGCATCGATGTCCGGCTCGATTTCGATCCTGCGACAGGAGCTTCCGCTCACTGAAGAGCAGTCGCAGCTGATGGATATCGTGCTGCGCGAATCCGACCGCCTCAACGAGACGATTCGAAGCTTTCTCTCGTACGCGCGGCCGCAGCGGTTGAGCACGAGCCGCATGGATGTCCGGCAAATCGTCACCGACACCGCGACGCTGCTCCAGAACAATGCAGAGCTGATGGCCGGACATCAGATCCAGGTCGATGTTCCTCCGGATCCCGTGTGGTACGTCGCCGATGCGAACCAGATCCGGCAGGTGATGTGGAATCTTGCCAGCAACGGCCTTCGCGCGATGCCGAACGGCGGCACCCTCAAGCTTTCGGTCGCGTGTCGTCAACCGGACGAAAGTTCGCCGGGTGAAATGTTCATTCGCGTCGAGGATCAGGGTGTCGGCATTGCGCCTGAAGAGCTGGACGGAATTTTTCAGCCGTTTCGCGGCGGCTTCGAACGAGGCACCGGCCTCGGGCTGGCCATCGTTCACCGGATCGTCAGCGACTACGGCGGCGAAGTGCACGTCACTTCTCAGCGCGGAGTTGGCACGCGCGTGGAAGTGACCCTGCCGCTGACCACACCCGAGACCAATGACGCGCCTGCGATGTTGAATTGACCATGGCTACGGAACTACAGAAAGCTGCGGCGAAGACGGCTGAAGCGCCGGCGCGTGTGCTTGTCGTCGACGATGAGCGATCGATGCGTGAGCTGCTGTCGATCGTGCTTCGGCGTGATGGGTACGATGTGCTGATCGCCGAGGATGGCGCCGCGGGGCTCGAACTGCTGAAGCGCGAGCGGGTCGATATCCTCATCACCGACATTCGCATGCCGCAGATGAACGGCGTTGATCTGCTGCGAGAAGCCAAGCGGATCGCCCCCGATATCGTCAGTATTGTCATGACGGCGTTTGCCACGACCGAGACCGCGGTCGAAGCGCTGCGGCTCGGCGCGGCCGATTACGTGACGAAGTCGAAAGACACGGCGGCAGAACTTCGCGTGCGCGTCGGGCGTGAGCTCGAGCGGCGGCGGCTTCAGCAGGAGAACGTTCTGCTCAAGCGCGCGATGCGAACGTCACATCAGTTCTCGAACATCATCGGCACCAGTTCGGCGATGGTGGCGTTGTTTCAGTTGATCGAGACGATCGCGGCGACGAACAGCACCGTCCTCATCACCGGCGAATCTGGAACAGGGAAGGAGCTCATCGCACGCGCGATTCATGTCAACTCGCCGCGGCGCGAGCGGCCATTCGTCGCGGTGAACTGCGGCGCGCTATCAGAAACGCTGCTGGATTCGGAACTCTTCGGCCACATGCGCGGGTCTTTTACGGGAGCCGACAGCAATAAGAAGGGGCTGATCGAGGTCGCCGAAAAGGGCACGATTTTTCTCGATGAGATCGGGGAGATGAGCCCTGTGGTCCAGGTCAAGCTGCTTCGCGTTCTGCAGGAGCGAAAGTTCCGCCGGCTCGGAGGCACCGAAGAAATCGATGCCGATATTCGCATTCTCGCCGCCACCAACCGAGATCTCACGAAGATGGTTGCGGAAGGGTCGTTCCGCGAGGATCTCTTCTATCGCATCAACGTGATCCCGATGCGTGTGCCGCCGCTCCGCGAACGGCAGGGTGATATCCCGTTGCTCGCCGAACACTTCGTATCGCGATTTGCCGAGCAGATGCACAAGCCGGTTTCCGGTATTTCCGGAGCGGCGTTATCACTCCTCACGCAACACGGGTGGCCCGGTAATATTCGCGAGCTGGAGAACGCGATGGAGCGAGCGGTGGCGCTGGAGCGAACGCCGACCATTCTTCCCGACAGCCTTCCGGAGCAATTGAGTCACCGGGTGGCCGAGGCGTCCACCGCCGCGCCAGCTGAGGCGTTCCCGGATGCCGGGTTTGACCTCGAAAGGCATGTCCAGGACATCGAGCGCGAGTACATCGCCGAGGCCCTGCGCCGCGCCGGAGGGGTCAAAGTCAAGGCTGCCGAGCTCCTCGGCATGAGCTTCAGGTCGTTCCGGTATTACACGAAGAAGTACAACCTGAAATAGCTGCTGGCCTGGCTGCTGGCTGCTGGCTACTGGCCAAGAGGCAGAAGCCAAGAGCGGAGAGCCAAGGGCGCAGCGGCGGTTGACACTTAACGCCACCCGAGGTTGACAAAAACTGTCGCCGAGCCCAAAATTGTCAATAGATTTTCCTATCCAAGGCACACCGATCGACAGTCATAACTCTAAGCTCCTGAGGGCGTTAAGCGCTTTGGGCTCGGTGTTTGGCTGGGCTGGCACTCCGGTTGCTCGAAGCCCGGCGTCGGCCGCTGGGCTGCACTGTGGGCCGACTACTAACAACAGTCCATGCGGCCATCGATTTTTTGTGAGGAGACAGCCATGAAAGTTCGTAACCAGAAGGGTTTCACGCTCATCGAGCTGCTGATCGTCGTGGCGATCATCGGCATCATCGCGGCCATCGCGGTTCCTGGGCTTCTTCGCGCCCGCATGTCGGGCAACGAGTCGTCCGCAATCGGTTCGCTCCGCGCCATCAATACGGCGAATGCGAGCTACTCGTCAGCGGCCGGTCAGGGCGGCTACTCGACCGACCTGAAGGTGCTCGGCGCTCCGTGCCCGGGTTCGGCTCAGGGCTTCATCTCGCCCGACCTTGGCGACCCGACGCTTCCGAGCCCGGTTGTGAAGAGCGGCTACAACGTTCTGCTTGCGGTGTCGGCGACCGGTGCGGCTGGTCCGAACGACTGCAACGGCACGGCGACGCAGACCGACTTCTATGCGACCTCAGTTCCGGTGACGGTCGGCACGACCGGCAACCGTGGGTTCGCGTCCAACGCGGCGGGCACGATCTTCTTCGACCCGACCGGTATCGCGCCGACAGAAGCGCAGATGGCCCCCGGCGGCGGCGGCACCCCGATTCAGTAAGCTTCGAACCCTTTCAGGTTATACAGAGGGATGCCGGGTATACCGGCATCCCTTTTTGTTTTCACGAAGAAGATGCGGTCACACTCCAATCGTTCATCTGGTTTCACGCTCGTCGAACTGTTGATTGTGCTGGCAGTCGTCGGCGTTCTGTTGTCGGTCTCGATGGCCATCTACAGGAGCGCGCGAATCCGTGCCGGAGAGACCAGCGCCATCTCGACACTCCACGCGATCAATCAGGCGCAGTTTACGTTCGCGCAGCTGTGTGGGAATCAGCGCTACGCTCCAACTCTGGCGAGCCTTGCGGCGCCGATGCCGACAACAGGTCAGGCGTTTCTTAGTCCCGACATCGGCGTGGATCCTCTGGTGAAAAGTGGCTATCAATTCACGATGGCAGGGACTGCCGTCACCGACACTGGACTGACGTGCACCGGCGGCACTCCGGTTGAGTCGTATCAGGTCACGGCCGATCCGGTGCGTTCTGGTATCTCAGGGCGCCGATTCTTTGCGACCAATACCGAACGCATCGTCTACGAGGATTCGGACAAGACGTTTGCGCCCGAGATGCCCGAACGCGGCGCGCCGTCTCACGGCGCGGAAATGAAGTAAACTGGGCCAAACCGGGCCGCCTGAGCATGACTAAGTTGAGTCGTACGTTGCTGTTGGCTTTTGCCGCGCTTGGACTCGGTGCGGCCTCGACGTCGAGCTACGTGCACTACCAGCTGCTGACCGATCCCAGCTATTCGAGCTTCTGCGACGTCAACGCAAGCGTCAACTGCACACAGGCGTACCTCAGTCCCTATGGCA
>Ga0075418_10002331_pt1 | contig 21687 bp, 17 predicted proteins | sample SoiMetdeltSBSDD2_FD_81776 | JGI IMG/M metagenome (GOLD analysis project Ga0075418, IMG submission 81776) | Bulk soil microbial communities from a Populus tree surrounding site in Tennessee, USA - Soil MetaG P. deltoides SBSDD2 | ecosystem: Environmental > Terrestrial > Soil > Tree plantation...
CCTTCGCTTCGAAGCGATTCAGGACCTGGCCAACGAGGCCGCGCTGGACAGCGTCGGGTTTCAGCAGGATGAGCGTGCGTTCCATGGATTCTCGGCGAGACAGATCGTGGTCGAGGGCAAGCAAGATACCAACCTCGGGCTCTGCCGCCGCACGCATTCTGCGGGTTTGTGGCGCGGCCGCGAGCCTCGTGCTCCTGCTCGCGAGCTGCGCGACCGATCGCGAGACCACGCTGTCGCGCACAGCGCGCGGCCGCGAAGCCGGTGCGGCCCGGGCCGAACGCGAACGGCAGCAACGCGAGCTGGCGCGGTTGCGCGAGACCAGCGCCGAAACGCTCGCGGCGATCGCCGACGCGAACGCCGAGTCCGTGCGCCGCAGTTCGGAGCTGCGCGCCGTGCTGGCCGAATTGCAACACCGGATCGGGGTGCAGCAGATGGCCGAACAGGACCTCGCCGATGCCAAGGCGCGCGCGGCCGCGATCGAGCTCGAGCTGCAGCCGCTGCGCCAGCTCGAGCAGACGCTGCGCGACCGCGAACGCCTGCTCGCGGAGGCTTTCGCGCGCGACGGCGCCTTGCAGGCCGAGCTCGAAGCCGCGACGCGCGCCGTGGAGCAGAAACAGACCGAGCTGCAACCGAAGCTCGCGGCGCTGCAGCGGCTGGTCGAGTCCATGAGCCAGCTCGAGCAGGCGACGGCGGGGGCCCAGGCTTCGATCAGCGCGGCGACGAAGCTGCTGTCGCCGGCGGCACCGGCACCGGCTGCGCCCGCCGCACCAGAAGGGCCGAAGAAGTGACTACGGCCACTCGTGGTGGAAGGTGCCGGGCCGGTCCACGCGCTCGAACGTGTGCGCGCCGAACAGATCGCGCTGCGCCTGCGTCAGGTTCTGCGGCAGCAAAGCACGGCGGAACGAATCGAAGTAGCTGAGGCTGGCGCCCATCGCGAGCGTCGGCACGCCGTGTTCGGCGGCGAGTGCCACGACCTTGCGCCATGCGGCCTGGTGCTGCTGCAGGAAACCGCCGAGCTCCGGATCGAGCAGCAGGTTTCCCAGCCGCTTCTGCTTCTTGAACGCGGCCTGGATGCTGCGCAGGAAGCGCGCGCGGATGATGCAGCCGCCCTTCCAGATCCGCGCGATCTCGCCGAAGTCGAGACCCCACTTCTTGTCGGCATCGGCCACGGCGAGCAGGTCGAGCCCCTGCGCATACGAGCAGATCTTGCTGCAGTAGAGCGCGTCGCGCACCGCGTCGACGAGGTTGGCACCAGCCTTCTGCGGGTTCGGGCCACGCAGCACCTTGCTCGCGGCGACGCGCTGGTCCTTCATCGCGCTGAGGCAGCGCGCCTCCACGGCCGCATGCATGGTCGGCGCGGGCACGCCGTAGCGCAGCGCGATCTCGCCGGTCCATCGGCCGGTGCCCTTCTGGCCCGCCTTGTCGAGGATCACGTCGACCATGGGCCGCTTCGTCTCGGGATCGGTGGCGCGCAGGATGCGCGCGGTGATCTCGATCAAGAAGGACTCGAGGAAGCCCTGATTCCACTCGGTGAACGCCTTCGCCATCTGCTCGTGCGAGAGGCCGAGCACGCTCTGCATCAGGTCGAAGCACTCGGCGATGAGCTGCATGTCGCCGTACTCGATGCCGTTGTGCACCATCTTGACGAAGTGGCCAGCGGCCCCGGTGCCGACGTGCGTGACGCATGGTCCGTCGTCGACCTGGGCCGCGATCTTCTTCAGGATCGGCGCGAGCTCGTCGTACGAGCTGCGATCGCCTCCCGGCATCAGGCTCGGGCCGTGCAGGGCACCGTCTTCGCCGCCCGAGACGCCCATGCCGACGAAGCGGAAGCCCTTGCCGTGCAGCTCGCGCGCGCGTCGCTCCGTGTCATCGGGGTGCGAGTTCCCGGTGTCGATGATCATGTCGCCGGGCTGCAGCACGGGCAGGAACGTGGCGATGGTCTCGTCGACGGGCAGCCCGGCCTTCACGAGCAGCAGCACCTTGCGCGGGCGCACGAGCGACGCTGCGGCCTCCTGGACCGTGCGCGCGCCGATCATGCGGTAGCCCGGAGCGCAACGCGCGAGCGTCGCTTCGGTCTTGTCGAACGAACGGTTGAAGACCGTGATCGCAAAACCGTTGCGGGCGATGTTCAGGGCGAGGTTCTGGCCCATCACGGCCAGGCCGACGACGCAGATCTGTGAGGTTGCTTCCATGCGCTCCCGTAGAAGAGCACTGACTCTATGGGAAGCGGGGGGTGCCTCTCCAGGACGCGCCGCGTTGCCAGTTGGTTCAGCGCTTGCTCGTCGTCGGTGCGCTACCAGCAGGCGACAGGCTGGCCAACCAGCCGCCCCAGACCCGCGGGTCCGCGGGCGGATCCTGCTTCACGAGCTTCCGCAAGGCCTGCTGGTAGGTCCGCACGATCCGCACCTCTTGCACGCCGTGCACCGTGACGTCGAGCACGGTGCCGCTCTGCAGCACGTCGACCTTCGGATCGGCGATGAACGCCGCCTGCGCGACTTCGACGTCGTAGTCGCGGATGTAGGCCTGCTGCTGCAGGAACGCGACGTGCGCGCGAACGCCGTTGTCGGCGGCGGCCAGCGCCACGCCCGCGTTGGGGCCCGCGAGCACGAGCAGCTTCACGGCGTCGGGGTGGCCGAGCTCGCCGAACGCCTCCGCGGTGCGGACGCGGACCTTCGGGTTGCTGTGCATGAGCCCGGCGCCGAGGTAGTTGATGTCGTCGCTGTCGACAGTCGGGACGCTGATTTCTGCGGCGGCTTTGCGCACGTCGCTGCTGCCGTCGAGGATCGTCGTGCGCAGCACGAAGCGTTCGTTGCCGGCCAGCGGGCGGCGATGCAAGGCAGCCAGGGCGCCGATGCGGCGGCGGTCGGAGCTGTTGGTCCGCGCCTCGAGGCGGAGATCCTCGTCGGCGCTCTGTTCGCGCACGAGCAGTTCTTCGATCGCGCGCTCGCGGCCCCGGCCAGTGTCGGCGCGCAGCAGGTCGAGCAGTTGGTGGACACGCGTCTTCGTCGGCGCGGTGCGCCACTTGCGCGGCAACAACTCGGGCTCGAGCTGGGCAAGGAAGTCCTCGAGGCGCCGCTGCAGCGGGCTGCGCGCCGCGGGGCACGCGGTGGCCTCGGGCTCGCTCGAGACGGCCTGGGTCGGTTCCGTCTTGGCCGGCGCCGCGGCGACCAACTCGATGGTCCGGTCCAGGTGGCTCCACATTTCGCGTTCGAGCCCGACCTCGCGCGCTCGCATCGCGAGGTTCAAGTGAGCAAAGGCCGTATCGCCGGAGTCGCGCGTCCTCTTGGCGAGCTCGACGCGCAGGTCTTCGTCGCTCTTGCGCCCCTTCACCTGGTCCTTCTGCACGAGGACGACGCCGTCGCGCGTGGTCACTTCGAGCGTGTCGCCCTTCTCGACCACCTTGCCCACGAGGACGCGGCCGTCGGTGAGGCGCAGTTCGTCGGCCGACAACGTCGCCGCGGTTGTGGCGAACATTGCCACCGCACACAAGAGGGAGAGTCGCGAAGGAAGCTGAAGGAAGGACGTCGGGAGCGAGCGGTTCATCGAGCTGTTCATGCTGGGCGCTGGGACGACGGGCGATTCTGGAGCATCGGGATGAGGGCGGGCCCGGGTGCGGTTAGAATCAGAGCCGATGAGCACGAACCGTACCGCGATCCGGGCATGCGGGGTGGTCCTGGCCGCGATGGCCCCGGCGTGGGCCCAGGAGGCGGGCAAGCCAGCGACCCCGCCGGCGCAAAGCGATGCCATCGGTAAGATTGTGGCCGCGATCCAGGCCGCGGAGAAGGACCTGCAGAGTGCCCGGATCGAGATCGCGACGACGGGCCTCTGCGCGCCGGGCATCGAGTTCCAGACCCGCGGCGTGCTGCATGTCCTGCGAGGAGCACAGCCCGCCATTCACACGCTGGTCGAGATCTCGTTTGGAGACGGGATCAAGGCAACGATGGAGTCGGCACAGACGACGAGCGGCATCACGCACTACGAAGACCATCCCGCCATCGGGGCGATCCACCTGCACTTCGAGCCGTCGATCGTGAGCGACCTCGAATGGGCGGGCACCGTGCTCGACGAAGCGAAACTGCCGGGCATGGGAGACCGCCGCGCCAAGGCACCTCTCGGCAGCGCGATGGTGACGGAGCTGCGGCGGCACTTCGAGGTGCAGCTCGACGCGCGCACGGAGCGCAATGGCGAGGCCGGCCAGTGGCTCGCGGGCAAGCGGCGCTCGGGTCTCGAGGACGCCGATCCCGAGCTGCCTCTGGCCGACCGCGTCGAGCTGTTCGTGCGGCAACGCGATCACGCGCTGGTCGAGATGAAGCAATGGCAGGGCGACAAGGTCGTGCAGCACATCGTGGTCGAAAAACTCGAGTGCGGGCTCGAGATCCCGGCCTCGAAGTTCCTGGTCGATGGTCGCGGGCAGCCGCAACGCGAGGTGGATCAATACAAGCCGATGTGGGACCAGATCGAGAAGGTGCTGCTGCAGGCCGAGACGGAGAGCGGAGAGGTGCGTCCGAGCAAACGCAAGTGACGTGGCGCCGGTACGCGCCGCTCAGCCCATTTCCTCTTCGGTCGGCGGCGTCTCGAGCAGCTCGAGTCCCTTGTAGCGCGAGAGCGCGTATTCGATCTCGAAGTCCGAATGGAACAGCGCGACGAAGCGGCCGGCTTCGTCCTTCACGACCATCGGCAGCACGTCGATCAGCTCGTCGGTGACGTTCTTGATCCAGCGCGCGCGCGTCCAGGCCTTGCGGTCGAGCCGCAGGTCGACGTTGTATTCGTTTTCGAGGCGCCACTGGAACACCTCGAGTTGCAGCTCGCCGACCGCGCCGAGCACGGGCTCGCGCGCGCCGTGGCGCGGCCAGAACACCTGAACGACGCCTTCCTCGCCGAGCTGCTCGAGCGCCTTGCCGAAGCCCTTGGCCATCGACGGCTCGCGCGGTGCCACCTGCGCGAAGATCTCGGGCGGAAACCGCGGGAAGTTGCGCACCTCGAACGACGGGCCCGAGCTCAGCACGTCGCCGACGCGGAACATGCCGGGGTTGATGAGCCCGATCACGTCGCCGGGCCACGCCTCTTCGATCGACACGCGTTCCTGGCCGAAGAACCGGTGCGGGTGCGACAGACGCACCTCGCGCTGCAGGCGCAGGTGCTTGCACGACATGCCGCGCTCGAAGTGGCCCGAACACACGCGCACGAACGCGATGCGGTCGCGGTGCATCTTGTCCATGTTCGCGGCGACCTTGTAGACGAAGCCCGAGAAGAACGGCGCGTTCGGCGGCACCATGCCGTCCAGCGTGGGCAGCGGTCCCGGCGGCGGCGCGATCTCGAGGAAACGCTGCAGGATGTTCTCGACGCCGAAGTTCACGAGCGCGCTGCAGAAGAACATCGGCGAGATCTTCTGGTGCAGGAAGGCCTCCATCTGAAACGGTTGCACGCAGGTCTCGACCATCGCGAGGTCCTCGAGCAGCTGGGCATGGGCCCGTGCGCCGAGTCCCTCGCGCAGCACGGGGTCGGAGGGGCCGGTCGTCTGCACGAGGGCCTTGGTCGCGTTGTGGGCCGTGCGCTCGAACAGGAAGACCTGCTTGTCGCGCAGCGAGTAGACGCCGCGGAAGCCGTCCCCCGAGCCGATCGGCCAGGTCGCGGGCACGACCGTGATGCCGAGCACCTTCTCGACCTCGTCCATGAGATCGAGCGGCGAGCGCGACGGCCGGTCCATCTTGTTGACGACGGTGAGGATCGGGATGCCGCGGTCCCGGCACACCTTGAACAGCTTGATCGTCTGCGGTTCGACGCCCTTGGCGCCGTCGATCAACATCAGCGCAGCGTCGGCCGCGACCAGCGTGCGGAACGTGTCCTCGCTGAAGTCCTGGTGGCCCGGCGTGTCGAGCAGGTTGATGCAGTGGCCCTGATACTCGAACTGCAGCGCCGAGCTCGTGATCGAGATGCCGCGCTGTTTCTCGAGCTCCATCCAGTCGGAAGTCGCGTGCGCTCCGCCGCGGCGCGCCTTGACCGAACCGGCTTCGCGGATCGCGCCGCCGTAGAGCAGCAGCTTCTCGGTCAGCGTCGTCTTGCCGGCGTCCGGGTGCGAGATGATCGCGAATGTGCGCCGGCGTCGGATCTCGGTGTCGAGGTCGGCCATGGGGGGGAAGCAGAGTAGCGACGCGGCGCGAGATCTCAAACTGTCGCGCTGCGCGACAGTTTGCAGGTTTCTGGACCCACGCTCAGGCGCGGTCGGGATCCTGGCCGCGCAACACCGAGTTGCCCTCGAACGTCTCGCGCAGATTCGCGCGGGCCGGCTTCAGCAACATCGTTTCGTTCAGGCGTCCACTCTGCGCGAAGAAACCGATGGGGTTCTTCCAGACCAGCTGCTCGATGGCTTCGCGCGGCACCAGGGCCTGTTCGAGCTTCGCCACCGTGCGCGGCACCATCAGCGGGTCGCTGACGCCCCAGTCGGCGGCGCTGTTCACGATCATGTGGTCGACGCCGTACTCGAGCACGATCGAGACCATGCGCGCGGGGTCCATCTTCGTGTTCGGGTAGATCGAGAATCCCGACCAGCAGCCCAGATTGCGCGTGAGCTTGATGGTCTCCTCGTTGCCGTGGTCGAGCAGCACGCGCTCCATCGGGAAGCCGCTCTCCTTGATGATCGCGATGCAGCGTTCGAAGCCCCTCTTCTTGTCGCGGTGCGGCGTGTGTACGAGCACGGGCAGCTTGTGGCGCCTGGCCAGCTCGAGCTGCAGCGACATGAACTTCTCTTCGGTCGGGGTCTGGTCGTCGAGACCGATCTCGCCGATGCCGACACACGAGTCCTTCTCGCAGTAGCGCGGCAGGATCGCGAGCACGTCCTTGTTGACGCGCTCGTCGTTGGCTTCGCGGGGATTGAGGGCCATCGTGCAGAAGTGGTGGATGCCGAACTGCTGCGCGCGGAAGTGCTCCCAGCCGACCAGCGTCTCGAAGTAGTCGACGAACGTGCCGACCGAGGTGCGGTTCTGGCCGAGCCAGAACGCCGGCTCCAGCACGGCGCGGACGCCCGCGAGGCAGAGCCGCTCGTAGTCGTCCGTGATGCGGCTGAACATGTGGATGTGCGGTTCGAAGATCAGCATCGGCGAAGGTTCCGGGAGGAGTGGGGGTTCACGTGGCGAGACGCTGCACGAGATTCTGCAACTGGGCGCGGATCTCGGCGCGTGGTTCGCGTGGCAGCCGTTCGGCCGCGAACGGGCGCAGGTCCTTGCGGTTCAGTGCGAGCAGGCCCTCGGCCGCGGCCGCGCGCACGCCGTCGTCGCCGTGTTCGAGACCGCCGACGAGACGCGCGGCGGTGCCGGCAGTCGGCGACATGCCGATGAGCCGCCACGTGTCGCGCCAGACGGCGCGGCCGGCGGCTTCGCGTTCGGTCGCGAGATCCTGCAGCATGCGCGAGAGATCGGGGTTCGCGTGGCGTTCGGCCGCGAGCACGCGGTGCAGCGGTAGATCGAGGAACGCGAGCTTGAGCAGCAGCTTGTTGGCCCCGGCCTGGTCGAGTCCCGGCTGGCCTACCGTGCGCGCGAGCAGATCGCTGTCGCACAACGCTGCCTCGAAGTGCAGGACCACGTTCGTGCGCTGCACCTCGCCGAGCAGCCGCACGGTCGCGGGGCCCAGCGGCAGGAAATGCAGACTGCGCAGCAGCATCGCGCGTTCTTCGATGTCACCGTGCGCGTAGAGGTCCCAGAGCTCGGCGTCGGTGGCGTGGCACGAGAGCAGCAAGAAGGCCGCGGCGAGATCGCAGGTGCGGAACGCGCGCAGTTCCACCGTGCCGGGGCCGATCGCGACGCGGCCGCCCGTCTTGGCATCGCGGCCGAACCGTCGCGGCAGACCGGGGAACAGCACGGGCAGCTGGCTCCGGTCCGCGCGGATCTCGGCGAGCATGGACCCGGCGAGGTCGAGCAACTCGGGCGCGAGATGAGCGGAGAGCTCGGTGATCGTCTTCGACATCGGGGCGAGCAGGATACAGCCCCGACACGCCGTCGTCATGCGGACGGCGTTGGCGGGTGCTTTCGGACCGGTCCCGGGCTAGCCTGCTCGGCGATGCAGTTTCCCGCCTGGGACCCCGTGTTGTTCGACATCCCCGGGTTGCCGATCGACATCCGCTGGTACGGCATGATGTATGTGGTCGGGTTCGTGATCGGGCAGTGGATCCTGGTGCGGCTGGCGCGCGCTCACTTCTTCCCGGGCAAGCCCGAGCTCGCTGCCGATCTCATCTTCTATCTCGTGTTGGGCGTCATGCTCGGCGGCCGCACCGGCTATGCCCTCTGGTACCAGCCCGACCTGCTGAATCCGCTGCAATTCATCCAGGTCTGGAAGGGGGGACTCGCGTTCCACGGCGGCGTGATGGGTGTTGCGGTCGCACTGTGGTTGTTCGCGCGCCGCCACAAGCTCGGCTGGCGCCGCGTCGGCGATGCCTGCGCGCTCGCGGTCACTCCCGGCATCCTCGCGGTGCGCTTCGCGAACTTCATCAACGGCGAGCTCTACGGGCGCGTGACCGGGAAGGGCGTCTTCGGCGCGATGCAGTTCCCTACCGACCCCACGGCGGAGCACCTGCTCGGCATTTCCAACAACTGGAGCATGCGCGACCGCGAGCTGTGCATCCAGGTCGCGTTCGGCAAGCGCACGTTCGCGGACGTGAAGGATCAGCTCAGCACGGTCGACGAGCTCGGCAACAAGATCGACTGGGCTCTCGTGGAGCCGAAGCTCCACTGGGCGAAGGTCAGTTCGATGACCGACGCGAGCGGATTGCCCGTCGTCCCGTATCGCCATCCGTCGCAGATCTACGAAGGCCTCGGCGAAGGGCTCGTGCTCGGGTGTGTTCTGCTCCTGCTCTACCTGGCGACGCGCCGCCGTCCCTTGCGCACCGGCTACTACGCGGTCGTCTTCTTGTTGGGCTACGCTGCGATCCGCTGGTCGCTCGAGCTCGTGCGCGAGCCCGATGCGCAATTCCGGCATGGCAACGGCAACGGCACCGTGTTCGCCGGAATGACCATGGGGCAGACGTTGAGTCTGGGGCTCGTGGTCGTTGCGATATTGATCGTCGTGTGGCCGCGCCGCGGCGAGGGGGCCATCCCGCCGGGACTTGGCGGCAACGGATCCGCGCGTGTCGATCCTGGTGGCCGTGATCCTGGTTGCCGGGGCCGGCAGCAGGAATAATGGTGTTCAGGTCGGCGTCTTCCCGCTGCCGCGGGCCCGCCACGTTCCACTTGCTCCTCCCGATGCCGATGTTCCGATTCCAGCCAGCGTGGCTGTTGCTGCTCGCCCTCTGTGCCTCCGGCTGCGACAACGTGGGTCGGGCGTGGGATCCGATCCTCGATCCGGGCACTCCCGAACCGGGCGACACCTTCTCCGCGATCCAGGTCGTGCCGACCGGTGGGGATGCGCGCGACGGCCGGCCCAAAGTCCGCGCGACGTTCCCGTCGGAGGGCGGCTGGCCATTGAAGGTGCCGATCGTGGTCGAGTTCAGCGAGAGCGTCAACGAAGCATCGATACTGCCCACGACACCGACGGGCACCGACGCGCGCGTGATCGTGCGGGTCCGAGGAACGCCCCAGCCGATTCCGTGCCAGTACGACTTCCTCGCCGGTGGCCGACTGCTGATCATGCGCCCGATTGCCGAGCTGTCGAACGCGCAGAATCAGACCTACGAGGTCCTGCTGCTGCCCGATGCGCGCGACGTGGATGGCGTGCGGTTCCAGGTCGAATCGGGTGGCAAGCTGCTGTCCGAGTTCCAGGTCAACCAGGACGAACAGTTCACCGACGGCCGGATCCTGACGACGTTCCCGCGCGACAACGCGTCGCAGGTGGCGCGCGAGACGGACTACATCGTCGTGTTCGACCGTCCCGCGAACCCGACTTCGGTCCAGCCGACCAACCTGTTCCTGCGCCCCGCGGGCGGATCCGCGATCGCGGGTGACCGCGAGTTTCCGCTGTTGATCTTGAACCTGCCCGACCCGCGCGTCGTGGTGTTCAATCCCGACGATTCGCTGGACCCCGCGACGGGCTACGAGCTGGTCGTCGACGACACGATCACGTTTCCCGACGAGGGCGAGCTGGACTTCCGCGGCCGTACTCCGTTCGCGCGTTTCGACACGACCGCGCCCGCGGCGCCGACGTTGGTCGAGCTCGGCAATCCGCTGCCGAACTACCTGGACAAGATCAACCAGACGAACCTGGCCAATGCGATCCTGCGCGTCACCCCGCCTGCCGATGCAGCGATCGGGGACCGCGTGCGGGCCCGCGTCTACGGTTTCGACGCCGATACCACCCCGGCGGCCGACATCACCTTCGTCGAAGCCTTTGCGGACCTGACGAACGCGGGCGCGCAGCCCGTGGACCTCGACCTGTCGGGCGCGCTCGGCACGCTCGAGCATCCGAAGTTCGACGACGGCCCGATCGTGTTCGTGGCACAGATGCAGCGCGGTTCGGGCAGCTCGGGGTTCGTGCGCCATGCGCAGGGAGCGTCACCGCGGTTCGACATCACGCTGCCGACCCTGACGCGGGCGGGCCCACCGTCGGGCGGCAATGCGACGGACATCCTCTCCGACGTCGAAAACGTCTCGTTCTACGGCAAGGCCAGCGAGGACATCGCAGAGGCGAGCCTCGTCGCCGGCACGAACCCGGCTGCGACTCTGTTTGCGTCCGATTCGTCGGGCAACTTCCTGATGCGACCGGTGGCGGTCGGACGGTTGTCCACGCCGCTCGCGTATTCGCTGCACTTCACCGACCGGGCCGGCAACGTCTCGTCGGAGGTGACGGGCAACATCGTGATGCGTGGGTTCTTCACGGGGCTCGTGGCGGGTGCGCTGACCGTCGAGGCATACGACCAGACCACGCTGCTGCCGATCGCGGGGGCGACGGTCCTCGTCGATCCAGGCGCGCCCACGGTGCCTGCCTCGCCGGGGCAGGCCCCCGGCACCACGGACAGTGCAGGGCGGGCGACGTTCACGGTGTCCGGCACCGACCACACGATCACGATCGTGCGCGCCGGCTACGACCTCGTCACGCTCTATCGCACGGGCTCCGCGTTCGTGTCATTGCCGCTGCGCCCGACCGCTGCGGCGACGGCGACGCTCAAGGGAACGGTTGCCTTCCAGTCGGCGCCGGGGACCACGGTCGTGGTGGGCTCGAGTGCGCTCGATTCGCGCAATCCGATCGGTGTGAACACGACGAGCACGGCACCCAACACGATCCCCGACAACACTCCGATCGTCCCGAACCGCCCGCAGGTCATGACCGCGTTCGGCGGCGTGATCGAACCCACGGGTGCGCCACCGGCGTTCTCGTCGCAGGGCTGTCAGATGTTGGGCGCGACGCTGCAGGTGCCGACGCCGCCGACCGTGCCGGCCGGGCCGGGTGCCGAGTCGCAGCAGTCCTTGGCATTGGTGCCGACCGCGGGGTTCTTCTCGCCGGTCGCCTCGTACCAGAAGGACTTCGGCCTTGCGGCCGGCCTCAACACGTCGAGCCTCGTGGGCGGCAAGCCGGTCGTGCGCGTGACCATGTCGTTGCTCGGCTTCGAGGGACAGGTGCTCGCCGGGCTCGGCTCCGCGACCGCGCCGGTGGCCGCTTCGTACACGATCAACGCCGACCTCGGCGCGCCGGCCGCGTTGGGGCTCGCATCGTTCGGTCCGCTCGGGTGGGTAGTGGCGGAAGCGCGCGACACGGGGGAGCGCGTGAGCCGGCACCGGGCCCTGCTCGATCTGCCCACGGGCGCCGTGACCGCGATCCTCGACGCGCCTTCGATTCCCATCGTGACCGCGCCGGTCGGGGCCATCACGGGTTCCCCGGCCGTGTCGTTCGACGACGTGCTCTTCGCGGCTGCCGTTCCGGGCGGACAGGGCATGGTCGATCTCACGGCGAAGGACGGCGCGGGACGCCGCTGGGTCATCCTGTTCGTGACCGCGACGCCGCGGGCGGCACCGACACGCTGCAATACCCCGACCTCGCCACGGCAGGCGTAGCCGGTCTGCAGACGGGAACCTGGAGCTTGCAGGCCGAGGCTCGGCTGCTGATCTCGCTGACGCTGTCGACCAGTGACGATCTGATGCTGACCGAACGGGTTCGCCAGGAGATCCTCTATTCGCGGTCTGCACCGCAGCCGTTCACGATCCAATGATTGGCACGATCCAGTGATTGGCGTAGCGCTGTTGTCGGGCGGGCTCGATTCGGCGGTTGCCGCGGTCTTGTTCGCGCGCGAGCCAGGCAATCGCCTCGCGCTGTGCCTGTTCTTCGACTACGGCCAACGGGCTCGCGAGCCGGAGGCCGCGGCCTCGCGCGCTCTGGCGGCGCGCTGGGGTGTGGCCTGGCAGAGGGTCGAGCTGCCCTGGCTCGGCGTTCTCGCGCAGCGCAGCGGGTCGCGGCTCGTCGACGGGACCGGGCCGGTACCACACGGTACGGCGGCACGGCCCGGCGACAGCGCGAGTGCTCTGGCCGTATGGGTGCCCGCGCGCAATGCCGTCTTCGTGGCCGCTGCGGCGGCGCACGCCGAGGCTCTGGGTGCTGGCTGCATCGTCGCGGGCTTCAACCGCGAAGAGGCCGCCACCTTCCCCGACAACTCGCCGCGGTTTCTGGACGCCGCGACTTCGTTCCTCGGGCACGGCACGCGAAACGGCGTCGCGGTCGTCAGTGCCACGCTGCTCATGGACAAGCGGCAGATCGTGACTACGGCGCGCGAGCTCGGCCTCGGCCCTGCTGACTTCTGGTCCTGCTACGAGGCCGGTCCCGAGCCCTGCGGCCGCTGTGAGTCGTGTCTGCGTAGTCGTTGGCAGTGAGATCCGGCTGCTGGCCGCACCGGCGCGTTCCCAGTTCACGTTGGGCCGTCTAAGCTGGGTCCATGGTGTGGACCTTCGGCATCGTCAACTTGACGAGGGATTCGTTCTCGGACGGCGGGCGGTTCCTGCGGCCCGAGGCGGCGCTCGAACACGCCGACCGGCTGCTCGCCGACGGTGCCGACGTGCTCGACCTCGGCGCCGAGTCGACGCATCCGGATGCCGAGGACGTGTCGGCTGAAGAGGAGCTGCGGCGGTTGCAGCCGGTCGTCGAGAAGCTGCTCGAGCGCGGAGCCACGGTCAGCATCGACACGTGCAAGCCCGTGGTCATGCGCGCGATGACGGCGCTCGGCGTGCACTGGCTCAACGACGTGAGCGGCTTCCGCACCGCGTCGGCGATGGAGGCTGCCGCGGCCACGCCCCTCAGGGTCCGGTTCGTCGTCATGTTCTCGCGCAGCCAGGGACCACGCGCCGACCGCCCGGACGCCGATGCGGCGCGCGTGCTCGGCGAGATGCAGGCATTCTTCGCAGAACGCCTGCAGAGCTTCGCCGCGGCCGGCATCGCGCGCGAGCGACTCGTGTTCGATCCCGGCATGGGGTTCTTCCTCGGCCACAACGCGGCGCCGAGCCTCAGGGTCTTGAAACACCTGTCCGAGCTGCGTGCGTTCGACGTGCCGCTGCTCGTCTCGGTGTCGCGCAAGTCGTTCCTCGGTGAGGTGACGGGGCGGCCCACTGCCGAACGCGGCCCTGCGAGTCTGGCCGCGGAGCTCTGGGCGCTGCGAAACGGCGCTTCCTTCGTGCGCACGCACGACGTCGCGGCGTTGCGCGCGGCGTGGGCCGTCGAACAGGCGATAGCGAGCGCCTCGTGATCCCGCTGCGCGACAGCATCCCGGCCAGCCGGACTCCCGTCGTGACCTGGGCGATCGTCGCGGCGTGCGCGGTGGCCTTCCTGCTGCAACTGCGCGACGACCAGGGCGAGCTGATCGAGCAATATGGCATGGTGCCGGCGCGCGTGTTCGATCCGCAGGCGCGGCACGTGCTGAGGGACATCGTGGACCATCGCGGCGGGTCCCACGTGCTGATGCAGGCCGCCGTGCCCGACTGGCTCACGCTGCTCACGTGTACGTTCCTGCACGGCGGCTGGCTGCACTTCCTCGGCAACATGTGGTTCCTGTGGATCTTCGGCGACAACGTCGAGGATCGTTTCGGCCGGCTGCGGTTCCTCTGCTTCTACCTCGGTTGCGGGATCGCGGCCTCGCTCGCGCATCTGCTCACGGCGCCGCAGTCGAGCGTGCCGACCATCGGCGCGAGTGGTGCGATCGCGGGCGTGATGGGGGCCTACTTGTTCCTGTATCCGCGGTCGCGCGTCGAGATGCTGTTCATCTGGGGCTTCTTCGTCGACGTGATCGTGTTGCCGGCGCCGTTCTTTCTCGGCTACTGGTTCCTGCTGCAACTCGTGCAGGGCATGGTCGAAATCGGCGGCCGCGGCGGCGGTGTCGCGTGGTGGGCCCACATCGGCGGCTTCGCGGTGGGGGCTGCGGTGGCCGCGCTGCTTCCAAAGATGCGCCCGGTGCCCCCGACGATCGTGCTCACGCGACGGCGTCACAGCTGGCCGCCGCGACGGTAGTGACGGGCCGCGCACTCAAGCAACGGTGCGACGGGCAGGTCGACGGTCGCGCGATGACGGCCTCGATCGGGAGTCCGGGGTCACCAAGTCGACACGAACGCCAGTTCGGCCTCAAGTCAGCCGGGGGGAACGTCGAATAATGCCTCGTGGTGCCGCCGAGCGGGCCATGTCTGACGCATGGAATCTGTCAACGACGTCAAGCAAGCTCTCTCCGCGCGTTCCCGGACCGCGACTCTCGACGAGTTGCGCAACGAGGGGCGCAAGCGCGTGCGGCTCATCCGCGCCGAGCACGTGGCATCAATGATCACCGAAGCGGTCAATGCGGCCGTGGAGCAGTCCGGCCTCGTCGACCCCGAAGAGGTCAAGAAGCTCGTCGACAAGAGCCGGCAGGAGTTCCGTTCGATCCTGCGCGAGCGCGAGCAGGAAGCCCAGGAGACCAATGAGGCCCAAGAGCAGCTCGAGGCCCGCGATCGCGAGATCGCCGAGCTGAAGAAGCGCCTCGAGCAGATGTCGGGCGGCAAGGCCGGGGCGTCGGTGCCGGTCAGTGGCGACCTCTCGGCCGTCCTCGCGAAGATCGAGGGCTCGATCAACGATCGACTCGAGAAGATCGGCAAGAAGATGGGCGTCAGTGCCGCCGTCGAGTCCGACACGCCGGTGGACTTCTCGGGCTTGTTCAAGGAAGCGGACAAGAAGCTCGAGTCCAACATGGAAAACATCGAAGTCAAGAAGACGGAAGGCGGCGGTATCGCTGCCAACCTCGCTCGACTCAAGAAGCTCAAGGGCGGCAGCTGACCGCTGCCGGTCCACATTGGGAAAGCAAGGCGGAGATCAATGACGAAGCAAGACAAGAAGGAACACACCGAGACGCAAGTCGCCCTGGGCAAGGGCCTGGACGTGGGAACGGCCAACTTCGCTGCCGCAGTGCAGAACGAAGACGGCGGCATCACGGTGACCGTGGAGCGCAACGCGTTCCTCGACATCCCGAGCGACGTCTACAGCAAGAACATGCTGGTCAAGCTCAAGGTGCCCTATGTCGTGCACAACAACAGGCTCGTCGTCATCGGCGAAGCGGCCTTCGAGCTCGCGAACGTGTTCGGCCGTGAGACGCGCCGCCCGATGCGCGACGGCCTGATCAGTCCGAACGAGCAGGACGCGCTGCCGATGATGAAGATGATCATCACGAAGATCCTCGGCGAGCCCCGGGTGTCCGGCGAGAACTGCTACTTCTGTGTGCCAGCCCCGTCGCTCGACGTCGACAACAACGTCGACTACCACCGCGGTCTGTTCGAGAGCGTGATCAACAAGATGGGCTACCGCGCGCACGCGGTGAACGAAGCCCACGCTGTCGTGTTCGCCGAGCTGGCCGAGCAGGATTTCACGGGCATCGGCCTCTCGTTCGGCGGCGGCATGGCCAACGCCTGCATCTGCTACAAGTCGATCCCGTGTCTCTCGTTCTCGGTGGCGCGCGGCGGCGACTGGATCGACAAGAACGTCGCGAACGTGCTCGGCTGCCCGCGCAGCAAGGCCACGCACATCAAGGAGCGCGGCATCGACATCCGCGACCCGAAGAGCCGCGAAGAGGAAGCCGTCGCGATCTACTACCGCAGCCTGATCAACTACGTGCTGCAGAACATCAAAACGCGGTTCGAGTCGGGCCAGAACATGCCGAGCTTCACGACGCCGATCGACATCGCCTGCGCGGGCGGTACGTCGCTGGTCGGGGGCTTCATCGAGGTCTTCCGCGACGAGTTCGCGAAGATCGACTTCCCGCTGCCGGTCGGTCGCATCTTCCGCAGCGAAGAAGCCCTGACGGCCGTCGCGAAGGGCTGCCTCGTCGCCGCCGCGATCGGCGAAAGCTGATCGGCATGGCTCGCACCGCCGGCCATGCAACGGCGGTGCGTCACAACGCGAGCGTCAGCCGGATCCAGTTCGTGAGCTTGCGTTCCTGTTGCCCGCTCGCGTCGAGCGAGAAGCCCGCGAAATAGAGCGGCAGTCCGGCCAGGAACGGCAGAGCCGGCACGTAGAGCGTCGGCTGAGCAGTGCCGGTCGCGCTCAGCACGCCCTGGAAGTCCACGAAGAACGGGCTCGTCGGATCGAGGCCGGCCTCGAGGATGAAGCCGTAGTTGAGCGGCAGCAGATTCCCGGCCGGCAGCACGAGGCCCGGCGAGAAGCCTTCGCTGAGGCAGAGGATGTAGCGGAGCCCCGCTTCGGTCGGCAGCGACAGCGACATCGGCACAGGTTGGCCCATCGTCGCGGTCGCAGGGCCGCGCAGCGGCATGCCGTCGAGCAGGAACGACAGGCTCTGCCTCAGCAGCCGGGCGCGCGCACCCGGATCGGTGATCGTGTCGAGTGGCAGGCCGAAGCAGACGACGCGCGCCCCCGTGACGGGGTCGAGCTTCTGGATGCCCGCGGCGAGCCCGTTGCCGTAGCGCAGGCAGACGGTGCTGTTGGCAGTCGTCGCCGCGAGCACGTCCGCGTACTCGACCTGGTAGGTGCCGGACATGCCGTCGTCGAAGCTCGTGGCCGGGACTCCGGCGCTCACGGTGCCTGGGATGCCTGGCTGCAGCGCGTAGGTGTTCGCGTCGTCGGCGACGTAGGTCGTGCCGAGCACGTTGCGGTAGAAGTTGCGGTCGCTCGCCGAGCCGTTCGCGTCGAGATCCCAGCCGACCTCGGCGCCGCTCACGAGCAGGCTGCCGCCGCCGTTGAGGAAGGCCGCGACGAGGGCCTGTTCGAGGTTGCCGAAGGTCTCGTCGGCGGTGCTCTCCTCGCCGAGCGACCAGACGACGGCTTCGTAGCTCGGCAGCTGCACGCGTCCGAGCGTCACGGCTTCGTTGCTCGCCGCGTCGAAGCCCAGCGAGTAGCTCGCCTCGCGCCGCAGCGCGTCGCCGAAGTGGCGCAGGTAGTCGCGCGTGTTGTCGGGGCCTTTCACGTGGCGGTCGAGGCGGTCGAATCCCTGTACGAGCAGGACCTGTGCTTCGCCGAGGTGGTCGGTGCCCGCGGTCATCACTTCGGTCGGAAACGATCGTCCGGTCGTGTTCCAGGCGCGCACGCGGAACGAGAGCATCGTGTGGTGCGGCAGGGGGCCGGTCGACCAGTTCGTTCCGGTCACCGAAGCTACCTCGAGGAAGCCCTTGCCGTCGGCCGACTGTTCGACGGTGTAGTGGGTTGCTCCGACAGCCGGGTCCCAAGCGACGCGCAGGCCGCGCGCGCCGTCCTGCACGACACGCAGCGCGGCCGGCGGCTCGGGCGGGAACGGGGCCAGCGGCGCGAAGTAGCGCAGCACGCCTCGCGCATACGCGCGCGCGGCGAGGTAGCGGAAATCGGGGTCGTGCAGCGAGGAGTGGTCGAGCGAGCCCGGGCTGTCGTGGAACGCGAGCTCGACGAGGATGCCCGGCATCGTGGCGAGCAGGCGCAGCTCGCCGAAGTTCGCGCCGTGCTGGCCGCGGTCGACCCACGCGGGGTTCCAGAACACCTGCAGGTCGCCGACGATCTGCGTGTGCACGCTCTGGCTCAGCGCGGCCGAGCCCGGCGTCGCGCCGCCGCTGTAGACGAACGTGTCGGTGCCGCTGCCGCCGCCGGCATTCGTGTGTAGCGAGACGAACGCGTGCGCGGTGCGCCACTCGGCGAAGCGCGGGCGCGCGGTCACGTCGTCGTCGTTGTCCTGACCGGTCGAGACCGGGTTCCAGACGGTGCTCGGGGCGCCCGCGAACTGGGCCCAGTAGCGCGCGCATTCCTTCCATCGCAGCTGGTTGCTCGTGGTGCCGCCGCGCGCGATCGAACCGAGGCCGCCGCCGAGTCGCACGGTGTCGGCGATCGCGACGCCGGGACTCGCGGACTGGTTGCTGAGCACGACGCGCGCGCCCGCGGCTGCAGAGAACCAGAAGTCGCCGAGGTGCGTCCAGGTCAGGTTGTCCTTCTGCTGGTCGACCGTCGCGGTGCCGATGCCGCCCGTGTGGTGGATGCGGTAGTTCGCGGCCGGCGTGCGGTTGGCGCTCGCGCGATAGCACGCGAACACGGGGTAGAGCCCGTCCTCGGCGACCGGGATGGTCCAGGTCGCGGTCGCGGTCTCGGTGGCTCCCGTGCTCACGAACCGATAGCCGCCGCCGTTGTAGCCCGACGAAGCCGACGTGGTCCAACTGCCGGTCTCGCTGTACCCGGGGGCTCCGGCGTCGTTGTCGACGAGGGCGTCCTGGTCGACTTCGCCGTGCTCGCGGCAGAACACGACTTCGGCGCCGAGGTTGTGCAGGAACGGGATCAGGTACTGGTTGCAGATCTCGGCCGTGTGGATGTCTTCGATGAGGCCGTCGATGAGGCCGCGCTGCGTGGTCCAGCCGAGCGTGCTGTGCCAGTAGTAGCCGTGGCCTGGCGACACCGCGATGCGCTTGCCGCTCAGCGCCCCGAACGGGCTCGTGAACGCGAACGGCGGTGGGGGTGATGGTGCTGGCGGCTGCGCGGGTGGATGGCCGAGCAGGTCGCCGAGGTCGGGCTCGCTGCCGTCGGGTTGCCGGACCGCGATGCGCACGCTGTGCACGAAGGGGGCGAGCAACGCGGTCTTGTCGACCTGTTCGATCGCGTGCTCGAGCTGACGGCCCGCGGTCGCCGTGAGCAGCGTCGTGTCGAAGACGAGATGCAGGATGCCGCCCTGCTGCCGTGCATCGACCAGCTGCGTGCCGGGCGGCACGTGGCTCGTGTAGCCCGCGGCGAGCTCGACGGGGCTCGGGCCCAGGCACAGGTGGCGGATCGCGCTCGCGACGTCGCGGTGGCGCGGCGGAACGCTCGCGAGGTTGTGGTCGCGAAAGAACAGGACTTCCTGTGCCTCTGCGGTGGCGCACAGCGTCAGCAGGACGAGCGCGTGTGAAGCCGTGGCCATGGGCTCCGCAAGCATAGAGGACTCTGTCGCGACATGCTGCACGCGAGGCCGCCGGGCCGGCTGCGAATCTACGCTCGATGGCAAGACCGAACTTGCGCGTTCTGGCTACCAGACGCCCGGGATCAGCCGCTTCGTGCGCGCCCGGTAGGCGTCGTACTCGGCACCGAACCGGTCGAACATCATCTGTTCCTCGCGCGACAACCGGCACGCGAACATGACCGTGAACGCGACGAAGCACGAGGGGCCGCTGAGCCAGTTCGGTTGCAGCAGCGCCTGCGCGATGCCGTAGAGGAAGATCGCGGTGTACATCGGATGGCGGATCCAGCGATAGACGCCGTGATCGACGATCCGGTGGCCTTCGCGCAGCTCGAGCGTCACCGACCAGTTGCGGCCCAGATCGGCGTGCGAGAGATGGAACAACCACAGCCCGGCCAGCATGCAGACGGCGCCCACCGTGAACGCGGGGGGATGCAGTTCGTACTCGGCGAACGCGAGCAATTGCGTCATGGCCGCGACGGGCAACACCAGGAATCCGAACCCCATGAGGAACAGCAGCAGGGTCTCGAGGCGACCGCGCCGGCTCTCGGCGACTGCGATGCGCTTGCCCTGCTTCTCGTACGGAGCGCGGATGGCAATGCACAGCACGAGGCCGAGCAGCAGTGCACCGTGACCGAACCAGGGGTTCATGCCGGTCGATCGCGCTCGACGATCGCCCGCGACGCGGCGAAGACCGCGCGAAAGATCGATTCGAGCGCCGGTGCCGGATAGCCGCCGGGCCTCGTCTGCTGCAGCACCTTCGAGAGCATGGCCGCCTCGCGCTCCGGATCCGCGCCGGGCAAGCCGCGCGCGCGCTTCCACGCGCCGATCGTCGCCACCAGCTGCGCGCGTTCCTGCAGCACGCTGAGCAGCCGCAGATTGCAGACGTCCATGGCGGCGCGCAGCTGGTCGAGTTCGTGGTCCGATGGCATCGCGATCTTCGGCCCGTGCCGCGCGTCGATTGCGGGCCCGGAGCGCCGCGGATACTACCTCCCTGCGATGCGCGATCGTCCGCACAAACCCGAGGTGCTGGCCCCGGCGGGCTCGATGCCGGCCCTGGTCGCCGCGCTGCATCGCGGCGCCGATGCCGTCTACTTCGGCTTGCAGGACGGTTTCAACGCGCGCGCTCGCGCGGCGAACTTCGCACTCGCAGAGCTGCCTGCCCTGGTCGGCCGCATCCACCGGGCCGGCGCGCGTGCCTACGTGGCGCTCAACACGCTCGTCTTCGAACCCGAGCTGCCCGCGATGGAACGTGTGCTGCGCCACCTCGCGGTCGCGGGCGTCGACGCGCTGATCGTGCAGGACCCCGCCGTTTGCCTGCTCGCGCGCGCGGTTTGCCCCGGACTCGAACTGCACGCGAGTACGCAGATGACGATCGCCGAACCGGCGGCGGCTGCGTTCGCGAAAGCGCTCGGCATCACGCGCGTCGTCGTGCCGCGCGAGCTCTCGGTCGCCGAGATCGCACAGTTCGCCGCCGGCACCGACCTCGAGCTCGAGGTCTTCGTACACGGTGCTCTGTGCGTCTCGTGGAGCGGCCAGTGTCTCACGAGCGAGGCGTGGGGCGGCCGTTCGGCCAACCGCGGCCAGTGCGCGCAGAGCTGCCGCATGCCATACGAACTGGTCGTCGACGGCGAGCTGCGGCCGCTCGGCGACGTCGCGTATCTGCTGAGTCCGAAAGACCTCGCGGGCGCGCGCGCCGTGCCCGACCTGCTCGCCGTGCCCGTGCACGGCCTCAAGATCGAGGGCCGCCAGAAGGGGCCCCAATACGTCGCGACGGCGACAGGTGGTTACCGCCGCTGGGTCGATGCGCTGGTCTCGGGAGGCGATCGCAAGGAGGCCGAGCGCCAGCTCGCGCAGGACCTGCTCGCGATGTCGCTGTCCTACTCGCGCGGTTTCACGGACGGGTTTCTGGGTGGCAGCGATCACCAGACCCTGGTCGAGGGGCGTTTTCCCAAGCACCGGGGCGTGTATGTCGGCCGCGTGACCCGGATCGCGCGCGATGCGGTGTTCGTGCGGTCCGATCCGGATCGGCGATGGACGGGCGGGCTCGCGATGGGCGCGCGGCCCGCGGAACCGGCCGGAACGTGCAGCGCACCGCTGCAGGCCCCCGGTGAGCCGGCCCAGCTCGTGCTGCGGCCCGGCATGGGCGTCGTGTTCGATCAGGGCAATCCCGAGGACAAGAACGAGCCCGGCGGCGCCGTGTTCTTCGTCGAGACCGAGGGCGACGAACTGCGGCTCGGCTTCGGCGATCCGGGGCCCAACCTGTCGCGCGTGCGCGTGGGGGACCGCGTGTTCGCGACGAGCGACCCGGCGCTCGCGGCGGCCGTGGCGCGCGAGCTGCGCGACGAGGAAGCCGAGCCGGAGGGGCGCAACGC